>Ga0325414_1001226_pt1 | contig 24285 bp, 12 predicted proteins | sample PopdelMetagenome_8_FD_206183 | JGI IMG/M metagenome (GOLD analysis project Ga0325414, IMG submission 206183) | Populus deltoides microbial communities from Bellville, Georgia, United States - Leaf-PdKOR-R3 | ecosystem: Host-associated > Plants > Phyllosphere > Phylloplane/Leaf | place: USA... | reverse complement strand
AAAAAAAACTAATAAAAAAAAAGATAATAATAATCTCAACCCAAATGAGTTAACCTTAGAAAAACATTAGAACAAAATATTGTTTTCTTCCAATAAAAGCCACATCATCTATGTTTTCATACATTCAGCACATAAAAAAAGGTTTATTAATATCTTGTTTCAACAGTATGAAGCGATTGATTATCACATAAAAGAAGGTTTATTATAAATTTAATAAGAGTTTGTTTATTTAGATAAATTAATGGAAGTTGAATAGTGAATGTCTTGCTTTATGAAACTTGCAAATTGTTTTTCTATTTTAACGCTTTGATTACTAGGGACTAGTAATAAGCTGGTTGGGGTGTGATTAGTACTTAAAAGTGCATTTTAATCAAGGTTTTATATCATCATTTTCACTTGAAATATCAATAACTCCTTAACTAAAGTATGTTTTATAATAACAAGTCTGATAATATAAGATACCTTTAATTTATGGTAAATGTTCATTTTAAATGCAGGCTTATCATATAAATCAAAGAATTGATTGATGAATTTAACTACTGAAATTGAGAAAACAAAGAGAAGGCTAATATTAGACCGAACTATAATTAATAACTGAGCCAAACCGGAAATAAACCGGGCCAAACCAAAATAAATCGGGCCAATTGGTTGGGTTTTGGTTTTTGCTCTAAAATAACCAAAACCGATCGGTTTGAATCCGTTTCGGTTCGGTTTCGGTTTTTTTAAAAAAAAATAAATTCAGTTTGGTTATTATTTTAGGTAAAAATCGAACAAAAACTTTTCACCCCTACTGCCCACAATGACGACCATGGCAGCAGCGCCCATGGCAACCAATTTTGTTTTAGTTGTACTACTAATTCCAGCCAGATTTGCCAAAATAGTAACATGAGTAAAATTTATATTTTTTTTTTGAAAAAAAACCATAAGAGAATTATTTTTGGGATAAATAATTTTGAAGACAAAATTGATTTATAATTAACGGTAATAACAATAAAAGCATGTAACCAACAACCTTAATTGTCTAACAATGGCTGTGATACCATTATTGGGATTTTCAAAACATATACAGGCAACGAAAATAGTAAAATTAAAAAAAAAAATAGGCATCTCAAGATCCTGTTAGATAAATTTAGAGTTGTTTAGGGTTTATACAAAGATTATCTGAAGATCAGATGTTCTTTTTAACTTTAAATAATTGTTTCAAGACTGGGTTATCGCAAACTACAAATCATCCAAGTGTCAGGCCTCTAAAAATAATCCATACAAACCACTAGTGAGAAATCTCTTAAACCCTTTTAGGACAGAGGAATTGTTATTTCTTTGAGTGTTAGCTCTTTTCTTTTGTGTTTTTCAGGTGTTTTGTACTCTACTATTTACTTCATAGAAAAATAAGATGCATAACATTCTATTTATAGAAAAATATGAAACCCCTATAAATAGAAAAATATTAACTTGCTCTTTAATAATATCACACATATTACTTTAGGATAATTTTAGAAATTTATTTAATCAAGTCTCTACTTGAATTTTTCTAGGTCTATAATTTTAACTCTCTATATAAATTATATTACAATCCTCAATTTCTAAAATTTATTTACAATCAATTCACACTTGATTAATCATTACATCTTAATTTCTAACCAATGGTTCTTTTGTATGTGACTCATTAGGTTCCTATAAGTTGGTCCAAATATAAATCACAATCCTAAATAAATTAAATAAAATTTATTATCAATTCGACAATTGATTAATTTATATTTGAAAATCAAGTACAATATCTAACAACATGTTATGGTCCCCCAAATATTAGGAAAGTCCTAAATAGTTTGACTTATCCTTTCAGTGATAAGTTTCTCATGTAATTATTATTCTTTCATAAAAAATATTCTAATTTATACTTATAACATAGAGTGTGTCTATTATGTCAATTCATGTTTGTTCTCAACATCATAGTCATTGATTTGTTTTAATAAGATTTGAAACTTTTTTTTCAAATCTCATTGCATCTTGCACAATGACTTACAATCAATACTATTTGAGAATATATTGAATATTTTTTCTAATTCACCTATAATGATGAATCTCTCTTGATTACTCAAACACTTTTATATAGTTCATGTTATACTCAATATTTGCTTATGTTGTTACCTTTGATTATGACAACGTGTAGAAGGATCAATACATAACATTACTTATATAAGATAACTTAGTGATCTCAAGTCTAAATATCACTTACACAACCATCACGTGAGTCTTTCCATAGACACATGTGATCTGTAAACCCTAGGTGTAAATTTAGTGTAAAATTGAAGAAATGTTTTAAATCGAATAAAAAAAATAAAATGAATGATGTACGAAGTTTGATATATATGACACTAAAATTGAGGGCAAGGATACGAAAATTGATCTGAAATCTTTGCTTGTAATGTTAGTTAAGAAATGTAAACTCGATACAACTCAGGACTTCCATAAAAATTCTAAGGAAGTGTATAAGAAAATTAAGCAAATAAATTATGAAAAATAGGGATTTTATACTTGCAGTAAGGTAAGGGATATGAACCTTTAAAATTCAGAAAAAATGGTTAGCAAATAAATTTTTAAAATAGAAGTGCAAAGAAAATGCCCGAAAAATTAAAAAATCAAAATGTGAATTAAATTTAAACGGAAGTGATTTATGAGAAAAAAAGGTACTAGAGTATAAACTAATGAATTTTGATATCGCCTATTAAAAAACGATATTAAAAATATACCGGGACGCGGGAAATAATACCCGATAACTATAAAAATTACTATTTGAAATGGCATAGTAGGAATTTGACAAATTATTGCCTATGTAAGGCTTGTTATGGCCGCCCATGGAGAATAGAGAAGGAAGAGAGGGAAAAACTCCATTTTGTTTAAAAATTCTTGAGAAAAACATGGAAAAAAGAAGAGAGTTAGTGATACTAAAGGATTTAGGCAACAAAATCCTTTAGATTTAAAGTGTTTTGAGAGAAGAAATTTGGGGATAGAGTGAGGAGAAAGTGGTGGCAACGACAACTAAGGGAGAAGAGGTGGAAATCCTTGATTGGTTAGCAATTAAAGCTTAGATTACTCTTTGATAAGGTGTCTTAACATCCATTTGACAAGTTCTTACAATATTGTTAAATTTCCATTGAATTTTTCATCAAATTGACATAAGGGTTCATGATGAATTTTGGGGGAAATGAGAAATTGAATTGAATTGAATTGAATTGATGTTTGTGATATAGAATAGGGTTGAAATGAGTTGAAATAACAAGTAATTTTAAAAGAAAATTTATAGCTCCATACTAAGTGTGTGGCCGACCATTGATGTAGGAAGAAGAAGGGTGTTTTATTTGAATATTTGACTTGATGATATGTGTTTATATGAATTAAAATGATGAGAGATGCATGAAGGAATAATAATGAAGGTGTTAGAGAGGGTTGAGAAGAGTGTTGATTGATTAATTAATGAAAATAGGCAAACAAATTCTTAGAAGGTGTTTTTAGCATCATTATAGTGTATATAACATGGAAAGGAATTGGTTTGAATGAGGATAAGTTAAATTGGTGATGCATGGATGTTTATGAAATTGTCGACGAAAATGGACAATTTCACCTCTTGGTCTTCTAAAGGGAATTCGAGCATGGAAATGAGGGCATTTGGCATCAGTCTCTTCATAACTAAATATAGCCTTGGATGTAAGTTATCATAGGGAGTTAACCTTGCTAAATTTAGAGTTTTAAAACCCTAATTATGGGCTAATAACCAAGAAGGGGTCAGGATAGACCTTAATGGACAGTTGGTCATCTTCTCGATAAAGGGTAATTTTGAGAGCTTTAGGAGCAGAACTAGGTTCTTCTCCCTTCAGTGGACTTATATCCCTGTGTCTTATCTTTCTAGAAGATTAAGTCACGCCTTAAACCTAACAATATAATGCTAGTTATAGACGAAACACAAAACAATATTTGAATGAGGAATTACGTCGATTGTAATGTTGATTTGCATTTTTATTAAAGAACTTAAGGAAAAATATTTAATGGGAACATGAGATGTATATTTAAAAAAAATAGGGATAATAATGAATGAGATTATTAAAAAAAAAATTGTATAGATTATTGATTTAGAAAGAATAAATGCTTATGTGATTAATGACGTGGTATGTGTCTGTTAATATAGGGTGATCCACAAGACCCGGACAGCAGCGGGGGACTGCTAGTCAAACTTTTATAATAGGTAGGTGCCCAACACCTAAGTCCTTTTATTTTCTACCATTTTAAATTTACTAGGTATATAAGTGATTTGAACTTTGTGATCTATAAATATGATTTAAATTTGATAGTTTATGTCTATGTGATGGGTATGAATAGAATGTTATGATGACAAGATTAGTTATCCCAGAAATTGGAATAGCTAATGGTATCAATGGGGTTTCTTTGGTACCGGCATTTCAGATGATATTGATTAGCTATCTGGGTTTAGATAGCTAATGGTATCAATGGGGTTCCATTGGTGCTGGCATTCTTTAAATTGATTGGTCGATCCCGAGTAATTGGATGACTGATGATGTTAGCAAAGATTACTAATATCGACCTAGTTACTCTCGGTTAAGGGAGAAAGATAAATTGATTAACTATTCCAGGTCAGAAATACTCAATGATATTAATGGGGCGCATTGGTATCGGCAACCATTTTTAGTGTGATTAGCTATTCCGAGTAAGAAAGCTAATGATGTTGAAGGTTCTTGACATCGACAACTTAGATGGTAAACCAGATATGGATAAGAATTTATTAACTATTTCAAGTTAGGAATAGTTAATGATATCAATCGATTGAATTGATATCGGCACTTGAATGGAATTGATTAGTCTAACCCGGTAATAAGAGACTAATGATACTAATGAGATTCATTAGTATCAGCAATTAACTTTCGGAGAACGAGAGGAGAAGTGTTAATTAGTTATTTTAAAAGAGCAAGATAAGTTAATGATATTGAGAGAAGAATATCTTGGTATCAAATGAGGATTGATCCATAAAGAAATGGCGTTCAAAATCATTTTAGTTGTGTTGTGATTTTCAAGATAAAATTATTCTCGGTAATTGATTAGGATATTAGATGGAAAATGCATATTGTAAAGATGTCTAAATCTAAATTTAATGTGTCAAAAGAAATGTCATGAAAATCATTACCTATTGTTGTTATTATTGTTGTTATTACCTTTTTATATTCATATATAAATGTTATTTGTTATTTCCAGGTCTATCATGGTCAAGTCAGAAGTGATCTTAGTTTAGCTATCTTTTGCTATGTAATTATATTGTAATTCAAGACACTTATCTCCTAAACTTAACATGTAGTACTAACCTGTAAATTCGGATGTATGACTTTAATTTAATTATGTAATTCTAAATACATATTTTAACCATGCATGTTTATAGTTGAAATTGGATCCTCCACTTGAATTTCATTATATGAAATTATTATGCATGATATAGTTTATGTAATGATAATATGCAGAAATTAAATTATGCATTGTTTTCTTTTGTGAACTTGAATTTTGTAATATTATTGAATAAGATATATTGTATTAATGATGATGATGAGTTTGGTTGAGATCCATGTGATTGGATTAGGTTGTGAAATGACATAGGAAGTGTAAATTTGGTATTGTCGATAACTTAGGACCTCCCGGTATAGGGAAGACTCCGCCGATATTTTGGTAGAAATTTTGGTGGATTTAAAAAAAAAAAAACCTTCCTAAAATTTTATAGTTACCTGTTGTGTGTTGTCCTAGAAATTGAGACTGTTACATGATCTCTTCATATACAATTCTTATGCAGGTCAGTTCAGTGTGCATGTCATCTAACAAACACCTACATATTAGTTCTAGATATCCCTCATACCTCAGTTTATGAGGACAAGTGCTTCCTTTCATAAAGGAAAAGGCGTAAAATATATCAGTCTCAACAACTCTAATTAATATCCAATTTTAATAGAGTATTGACCAGGAACATTTATGAACAATGCTTTGATGTAATATATAGCGATCTCATAATTATAACAACTTTATAATTTTATTTGCAAAGTATTTTTATTCCAAGAACTTGATCTTTACTTTAGATTCATTAATCAAATATTAGATTCATTAATTAAATATTTGATGAATATTAAAGATAAATACATCTTTAAATTAAATATGTTTATATAAATAAAATTAATATCATGTGTGACTAATCAATTGACTATATATATATATATATAAAAGACATACACCATTTTTTTTGCTACTGCAGGCTTATAAAGAGCATTAAAGCGCGAAAATAGGTTGGATATACTCGGAAAGAGTAATGTTCGATGAGTATGGCTAGGACAATTTTCGCCTCAACAGTGTCTAAATTTTGACCGACCCTAATATTAGGGCCTCATCTAAGTGGGAAAAATGAAGCTAGGTGCTTTCGGGACTCATTAAATCTCAAGGAATGAATTCATTGGCATATTCTCCCCCATATATCAATGTTGTCACACGTCCCCGCGTGGCGTTGATGGCAATTTAAATTCATTTGCTTGATTTGGAAGTCGTCACCTAATATTCGATTCAAGGTTACTAGGAAACATGAATATACTGCTCTTTATCAAAGATTCACGGGTAAGGGATTGGTTGTGGTTAGGGAAGGTATTAGCACCCCTAACACACCCTACTTGAGGTAAGCTGCTTCGTGATTTTAAAAAAATATTAACCAAATTCTCAAGACTTTAATAAATCAGTTATTAAATTCCAAAATATATATAGAAACATGTTCTTATATTTTCACGAGAAATACAACATGATTTTATTTGTCCTTCAGATACTTGACCATATACAAATTAAAACATTAAATTGTTTTTTTGTCTTTTTGATTTTATAATTCAATAACATACATAAAAAAATACAAATACACACCCATAACTTTTTACTATCTTTACTCACCCATAGTGACAAGCTTCCAATTACAAGTTTACAATGTAAATAGAAATCAAAATTACCCAAAAAAAACCTTGGCAATTCCGAAATTACAAAATACACTCCTAAAAAATAACAGGAACTGCAGGAAGCCTTCTGGAATTTGCAGGAACAATGGAGACGCGTGGTACTCATGTACCCCGCCACTGGCGGCGCGTTGATTAGTACTTAAAAGTGCATTTTTATCAAGATTTTATATCATCATATTGCACTTATAGTATCACTAAATTCCCTAACTTAAGCACGTTATATAATAATAAGTATGATAATATAAGATATCTTTAATTTATGGTAAATGCTCATTTCAAAAGCAGGCATGTTTCACAATTCAAAGGATTGATTGATTTGTTTAACTATTGAAATTGAGAAGACAAAGAGATGGCTAAACTTGGAGAAGAGGTGTTCGTTCAATTCAAACTGAAACACCATTCAGTTATTGAATCATAATTGGAGCTGTAAAACTTGGATTTAGATCTAGTATATATGGATGGAAAGCTAAAACATAGTCCTAAAATTTTCATGCGGAGTCTAAGATTCAAAATGGTTGTTTTCAAGCTCAAATTATAGCAACAAAAGAAATAGATAATAACAGAAAAGGAGTTGAAGAGAGCTTTGAGATATGATATTGATATAAGGATTAAACAAGGATAAAATAATTGTCAAGGTTACAGGATCCACTAATGGTATTTCAAACAAGTATAATATAAAATCTTTTTATTACTCAACTAGAAACCACACACAAAGAAGATTCCAATCGGATTATAAATTGTTAACATGATTACATTAGTTATCTTATTCGATTAATGCTAATACTTGTAAATGTTGTCAGGTATTCATGATTATAACTTATGTTAACAACAAATCAAGTTCCTTTCATAGTACAAGTGTCGGTTATACCATACGGTTGGGCTATGAAAGTGCCAAGTATTTGTTGTACCAAGGGTTATACAACATAAATCTAGATTAATCATTTAACAAGCAAAGTATTAAAAGTGAATAAGATAACAAATACAAAACATGTTAGTATCAAACATTAAAGTCCATGTTGAGTTTATACTATACTTATTCTTACACCATTAGTGTAACCTTTTCACCTTGACATAATAAACTTAGCTAAACATTATGAATAAAAGAAACATAAATAAACAAGATAAGAACATAAATAAGATATAAGTTAACTAAGTAAAGGAAAGGAAATGAAAAGCATAAACAAGAGATTAATATAAACAAAACTTAAGCATTACAAAAATATAAAGAGAGCAACAACATGATCTTGATCTGAAAACCAAGATGCCTAAATACATGGCAAATGCCTCCTTTTATAGGCCAAAATTTGGAACTATTGATTTGATGGCTAATTGTTGATTTGGTGACCACATCTTGACTTGGTGACAATTCTTATCTTCTTGTATAAACAAAACATCATTGCTAACGTCAGAATTTGAACAGATTGTCCTCATGAAAGTTCTAGGAAATTATCTCAACTTTCTAACAAAAAACTAATAAGTGCATTTGGACTTTTAAAACTCAAAATATGGGCTAAACACTGAACAGTATCTAGGCTGCATGACAGATTCTGACTTCTCAATTGTTGCTAATATTTGGACTTCCAAACAACAGAATTGAGTCTTTCAATCCCCATGAATGTTTTAGGCCTATGCCTTAGCTTTTTAGCCATATAAACCAAATTAAAATCCAAGATCTACAGCTTCCGATATAACCCAATAACTGAACAGTGTTCAAGTTTGGACTGAACCAGCATCTCTTTTCTAAGCTTAACCCTCTCTTTGTCTTCTCAATTTCAGTAGTTAAACTCATCAATCAATCCTTTGATTTACGCAATAGGCCTGCATTTAAAATGAACATTTACCATAAATTAAAGGTATTTTATAGTATTAGACTTGTTATTATAAAACATGCTTTAGTTAAGGAGTTATTGATGTTTTAAGTGCAAAATGATGATATAAAACCTTGATAAAAATGCACTTTAAAGTACTAATCACACCCCTTAACCAACTTATTACTAGTCCCTAGTAATTAAAGCGTTAAAATAGAAAAATCATTTGCAAGTTCCATAAAACAAGGCATTCATCATTCAACTTCCATTAATCTATCCAGATAAACAAACTCTCATTAAATTTATATATTTGCTCAATACCTCTTAAAAAAATATTAATAAACCTTTCTTTTTATGTGCTCAATGTATGAAAACATAGATGATGGGGCTTTTATTGGAAGAAAACAATATTATGTTCTAATGTTTAAGGTTAACTTTCTTGGGTTGGGATTATTATCTTTTTCTTTTTTTTTCTTTTTTTAATATATACATATAACTTAAAACACAATGCATCTTTAACCCATGTAATGAGCTTTCAGCTAATGACTCCCAGACTAGTTGGTCTTAGGGCATTAGGTGTTGAGAGACGCCTACGAGCTTAGTAACTCGGGTTGGAGATACTGTTACGTAGATAGTGCAATGTTTGATTCCCTTAAACTTTTCTTCTTAACCTATGTAACAAGCTTTGGGTCAATAGCTCCCAAGTCAGTTGACTTTAGGGTATTAGGTGTTAAAACACCCCTTCAGGCTTAATTGCTTAGGTTAGGGAGGCTACGAAACCAAACTTACCTATATTTTTATTATCATCAATATTATCAATTTGTTTTTTTGTTTTTTTTTTTTTTGCAAATTACATACTATCCATTTTCCTTAGTGGTTACCTTTAACAAAAGAACATGAATAATGTAATAATCCAATGTGCAACCCCTAATCATATGTTAAAGTGTGTGTGTGAAAATGAAGGTTTAAGAATACTTGTTAAATGAGTATATGAGCAGAATCAAGTGATAACAATGCGAGAGTTTGTAAACCTGAATATTTCAAGAAGAATTATGATAGACCTTAATAAGAATATTTACTAAGATGCGTCTCAAAAGTCAATAAAATTCCTCCTTACTTTGTCATCCTAATAACAGTTTTGTCAAATGGTTTTAATAATATCAAAAACAGTTAGTAAGTTAGTTTTTTTGTTTTAATGTCAACTACTACCCTCTCCCCCCAACCAGAACGAGACATTGTCCTCAATGTCATAAGGTAGAAAGATGGAGTATAGAAGACATCACCTGAAATAGCAAACACTGACAAACCTTAAACACACTTAAACAAATATAACAAAACAAAATAGTATGCTATTAATAAAACAATTGTAGTTGGTCAATCAATTGTTCAGCAGTAGCAGCAGAGATTATGATTTGTCATGTTGAAGATGTTAAAAACTCCTGTTCCACAACTTAATCAAGAAAAGACAACAAATTATCATACAAACCATTAATATTTAACAAACCTATGGGTTTGTGGTGAATGTGCAGTTGGGCCCAAGAGAAAATATGAAAGATCTCTCCCAATGTGCCCAGACCACCTGGTAAAGCAATGAAGGCATCAACATGGTTAAACATTGCATTCATTACAAGATTCTTCTCTTCACAACTACTCAAAACCTCTTCTAAGTTAGTCTAACAATCATCAAATGAATCACCAAAAACAGAAAAATCATCCATAAAAATCTCAAGAAAATCAACCATATCACTGAATATGCTAAGCATGCATCTTTGAAACGTGGCTGGAGCATTACATAATCCGAAAGGCATCCTTTGATATGCAAAAGTACCAAATAGACATGTGAAAGTAGTCTTCGCTTGATCTTCCAATGCAATTTCAATTTGGTTGTAACCTGAATAGCCATCTAGGAAACAATAAAATTCATGACCTGCAACTCTTTCTAGGATTTGATCCATGAAAGGTAAAGAAAAATGATCTTTTCTAGTCATTGAATTAAGTTTTCTATAGTCAATGCACATGCACCAACCAGTAATAGTCCTGGTTGGAATTAACTTATTTTTCTTATTTGTTATCACAGTGACTCCAGACTTCTTGGGTACAATTTGGGTAGGACTTACCCATTTGCTTTCAGAAATAGGATAAATGATTCCATTACCTAGAAGCTTAATGACTTCATTTTTCACTATTTCTTTCATATTAGTATTAAGCCTTCGTTGCATTTCTCTAAAGGGTTAAGCATTTTCCTCCAAATAGATCTTGTGTGTGCAAATCAAAGGACTAATTCCTTTTATGTCAGCTATGGTCCATCCCAATGCATTTTTGTGCATTTTCAGAGTTTGTAATAACTTACCTTCTTGATGTGCATTAAGTTTGGAAGAGATTATTACCGGAAAAGTTTCATTTTTTCCCAAAAATAAATGTTTGAGATTGAATGGTAATGGCTTCAAATCAGGTGTTGGTGGTTGAACACTTGAAGATATGGACTCAATTGATCATGGTGGCAAATCCTCAATTTTTGGTCTCCAACTATTTGCCTTTGATTCTTCTTGAAAATAAACCATTTGCACATCGTCAGATTCATCAATCTCAGTTTCACTGGAAATGGTTTAAAATTGATCATAAACTAATTTTTCAGTAAAGTCCACTTCCTGTAAATCATTATCATCTCCAGGTTGCTTGTAAATGTTGAAAATATTCATCTTCAATGTCATGTTTTCAAAAGATAGCTTCATCAGTCCATTCCTATAATTAATCAATGCATTTGAAGTTGCAAGAAACGGACGTCCTAAAATAATAGGAAATGAATTACATGCTTCAACAGGTTGTGTGTCCAAGATAATAAAATTCATAAGATAAATGAATTTATCAACTTGTACTAACACATCTTCATCTATTCCTCTAGACACTTTTACAGATCTCTCAGCAACTAAAAGAGCTACAAAAGTTGGTTTTAACTCACCTACATTTAAACTCTAAAAGACTGAATATGGAAGTAAATTCACACTAGCTCCAAGATCAAATAAAGCTCTTTCAATTTTATGTTCTCCAATAAAGCAAGAAATTGTAGGACAACCAGGGTATTTATATTTCAAAGCATTATTGTTCTGAAGAATGACACTTACTTGTTCGGCTAAAAAGGCTTTCTTTTTCACATTCAGTTTTCTCTTCACAGTGCACAGATCTTTCAAAAATTTAGCATAAGAAGGTGCCTGTTTAATATCATCCAACAAAGGTATATTGATCCTTACCTATTTGAAAGTTTCAAAGATTTCAGAGTTGTGATTGACTTTCCTTTGTTTGGTCATGGCATGTGGAAATGGAAATGATGGTGGAAAATCAGTTTTTTCTTTGCAATGTTCAGATTCAACCCCTTCCTTACCCTCAGAGATTGACTCATCATTTTTCTCACAAGGTTCAAGAATGGTTTTTTCAATAACCTTACCACTGCGAAGAGTAGTGACTGATTTGACTTGATCCATGTGTTGGATTTCAGAACTACTTGCATTTGCATTGTATTGCCCCTTTGGATTTTGCTGTGGTTGAGATGAAAACTTACCTTTCTCTTGAAAACTAAGAGCAGATGTTAATTTTGCAAGAGTATCTTTAAAATCTGTCATGCTTTGAGCAAGTTGAGTATTGATTGTCTCCTGCTTTCAATGAATGCATGTAATGTTTCCTCAAGATTTCTTCCAAGAGGGGGAGCATAAGGAGGTGTATATCCATGAGAATTTTGAAAATTATGGTGTGCTTGAAATGGTGGTCTTCCAACTGAAATTTAGGTGATTTCTCCAACCAGGGTTATACATTTCTGAGTATAGGTTATGATTGGGCTTTTGGAAACTGTTTAAAGCATGGGCTTGTGACACGACCAAAAGATTGATGTCTTCTCCCAAGTGTAGAAAAGTCAAAGTAATAAATAACCCGGCAAGATCGGGGTCGAACCACATGGAGGTTAACTATATAAATTATAAATAACAACAACAACAACAAGTTAAAGAGAGCTTTGAGATGTGATATTGATGTAAGGATTAAACAAGGATAAAATAATTGTCAAGGTTAGAGGATCCACTAATGGTATTTCAAACAAGTATAGTATAAACTTTTTTTATTACTCAACTGGAAACCACACACAAAGAAGGTTCCAATCGGATTATAAATTGTTAATATGATTACATTAGTTATCTCATTCCAATAATGCTAATACTTGTAAATGTTGTCAGGCATTCATGAGTATAACTTACGTTAACAACAAATCAAGTTCCTTTCATAACACAGGTGTCGGTTATACCATATGGTTGGGCTATGAAAGTGCCAAGTATTTGTTGTACCAAGGGTTATACAACATAAATCTAGATTAACCATTTAACAAACAAAGTATTAAAAGTGAACAAGATAACAAATACAAAACATGTTAGTATCAAACATTAAAGTCCATGTTGAGTTTATATTATACTTATTCTTACACCATTGGTGTAACCTTTTTCACCTTGACATGATAAACTTAGCTAAACATAATAAAGAAGAGAAACATAATTAAACAAGATAAGGAAATGAAAAGTATAAGCAAGAGATTAATATAAGCAAAACTTAAGCATTACAAAATATAAAGAGAGAGCAAGAGCATGATCTTCATCTGAAAACCAAGATGCCTAAATACATGGCAAATGCCTCCTTTTATAGGCCAAAATTCAGAACTATTGATTTGTTGACAAATTGTTGAGTGGGTGGCCACATCTTGACTTGGTGACAATCCTTATCTTCTTATCTGCCAAAAACATCATTGATAACGTCATAATTTGAACAGACTTGAATCATGAAAGTTCTAGGAAATTGTCTCAGCTTTCCAAGAAAAAAAAGTTGAGGCCATTTGGGCTTCTAAAACTCGAGATATGGGCTAAACAATGAACAATGTCTGGGCTACAGGAGAGATTCAGACTTCTCTGTTGTTGCTACAATTTGGACTTGAAAACAGCCTTTTAAAATCTTGGACTCCTATGAAAGTTTTAGGCTTATGTCTTAGCTTTCTATCCATATAAGGCAGACCTAAATCCAAGATCTACAGCTCCAGATATGACCCAATTACCGAACAATGTTCCAGTTTTGACTGAACCAGCATCTCTTTTCTAAGTTTGGCCCTCTCTTTATCCTTTCAATTTTCGTTCTTAAACTCATCAATCAATCCTTTTATTTATGTGATAGGCCTGCATTTAAGATGAATATTTACCAAAAATTAAAGGTATCTTATGGTATCAGACTTGTTATTATAAAACATGATTTAGTTAAGGAGTTATTGATACTTCAAGTGCAAAATGACGATATAAAACCATGATAAAAATACACTTTTAAGTACTAATCAGCTTGTTCATGGAGACATTCCTTAAAAGAAGGCAAAGTTAGACAGTCATTGGTTGAATGTTCATTGGTTTCACAGATATGACACACAATGTCTTGAACGGATTTTAATTGACCACTCTTTTTCAATTTTAGTGCCTCGACTTTTCTAGCTAAAGATGCAAACTTGGCTTGGAGGTCATGATTTTCCCTAAGGTTGTACATACCTCCACTAGATGTATGAGGTTGGGTTTTACTTGGTGCCTCATAAGTGCCTGTAGTGTCCTAATTTTGAGCATTTTCAACTAGTAAGTTTAGGTACTCCATTGCTTCATTATGGTCTTTATCTTTAAAAGTTCCATTACACATCAATTCAACCATTTGTCTATCTCTAGGTGTTAACCCTTCACAAAAATGTGAAACCAATCTCCATGTTTCAAAACCATGATGAGGGAAAGTATTAAGAAAGTCTCAATACCTATCCCAACATTGGTAAAATGTTTCTACTGGTTTTTGAGTGAAAGTGCTGATTTGTCTTTTGAAAGAGTTTGTTCTGTGAGACGGAAAAAATTTCTTTAAAAATTGTTGTTGCATTTCATCCCAAGCACGAATGGATCTTGGCCTAAGATTTTGTAGCCATGTTTTAGCTTTATCTTTTAATGAAAAAGGAAAAAGCTTTAATCTGATGGTATTCATGCTACAATTTAAGTCATTATAGGTGTTACAGACCTCTTTAAATTCGCTCAAATGCAAGATCGAGGTCAATCGAATTATAAATTCTTAACATGATTACATTAGTTATCTTATTCAAATAATGCTAATACTTGTAAACGTTGTCATGTATTCATGATAATAACTTATGTTAACAACAAATTAAGTTCCTTTCATAGCACAGATGTTGGTTATACCATATGGTTGGGCTATGAAAGTGTCAAATATTTGTTGTATCAAGGGTTATACAACATAAATCTAGATTAACCATTTAACAAGCAAAGTATTAAAAGTGAACAAGATAACAAATATAAAACATATTAGTATCAAACATTAAAGTCCATGTTGAGTTTACACTATACTTATTCTTACACCATTAGTGTAACCTTTTCACCTTGACATATTAAACTTAGCTAAACATTATGAATAAAAGAAACATAAATAAACAAGATAAGAACATAAATAAGATATAAGTTAACTAAGTAAAGGAAAGGAAATGAAAAACATAAACAAGAGGTTAATATAAACAAAATTTAAGCATTACAAAAATATAAAAAGAGCAAGAACATGATCTTGATATGAAAACCAAGATGCCTAAATACATGTCAAATGTCTCCTTTTATAGGTCAAAATTTGAAACTATTGATTTGATGACTAATTGTTGAGTGGGTGTCCACATCTTGACTTGGTGACAATCCTTATCTTCTTGTCTGAACAAAATGTCATTATTAACATCATAATTTGAACAGATTGTCCACATGAAAGTTCTAGAAAATTGTCTCAGCTTTCCAACAAAAAAAAGAATCCGTGCATTTGGACTTCTAGAACTCAAGATATGGGCTGAACACTAAACAGTGTCTAGGCTGTAGGACAGATTCTGACTTCTTCGTTGTTGCTAAGATTTGGACTTCCAAACAGTAGAATTGAGTCTTTCACTCCGCATGAATGTTTTAGGCCTATGTCTTAGCTTTCTAGCCATACAAACCAAATTGAAATACAAGATCTACAGCTTTAGATATGACCCAATGACTAAACAGTGTTCAAGTTTGGACTAAACCAGCATCTCTTTTCTAAGCTTAACCCTCTCTTTGTCTTCTCTATTTCAGTAGTTAAACTCATCAATCAATCCTTTGATTTACGCAATAGGCCTGCATTTAAGATAAACATTTACCATAAATTAAAGGTATCTTATAGTATCAGACTTGTTATTATAAAACATGCTTTAATTAAGGAGTTATTGATGCTTTAAGTACAAAATAATGATATAAAACCTTGATAAAAATGCACTTTTGAGTACTAATCATGGACCTCACGCACCACCGCCACTAGCGGCGCGTGGATCCACATGTCTTCGCTGGTGAAAACCAACAAACTAGTGGATCGGGATCGTCTCCTTCTTCTCTTCCCGCTCGTACCAACAGTGGATCTCCTAGTCACCTGCAAGGCAACCCAACAAACATAAGCAGTATATTTCACTTTTGGTTTTCCCTTTTTCTTTTAGATCTGCCACTATCTCCCTTAAATCCTTTCTTCTTCTGGGTTCAACGCCGCCATTGCTTGTTGCCATTTGAATGGTTAAAGAAGGGAGAAGAAGTTGTCGTGGCTAGTGGCGTGTTTGCACACGCGATGATGAGACTCGAGGGGAATCAACTTAATAGACTGACTGCTGCTGCTGGATGAGAGAGCGGTTCAGTGATTCATCTGTAGGCCGTCCATAGCCACTGTGAATGGAAAAGGAAGGGAACTAAGTGGAGGTCGGTCTATAGGGAGGCTGAGTAGTGGTGGGGTTGTTCAGCTGGAAGTGAGGCTGGAAGGTGGTCTATGCGGGCTGATCTTGGGTTTGTCAGGTGGAGATGGGAAAAGGCAAGTGACGACTGCTTTGGCCAAGGGAGGGGCGAAGGAAAAGAGAAGAAATGCAGAGGCTTGTCTCTGTGAGGAAGAGATAGTGAGGGAGATGGAGAGGGGAGTGGCGGAGAAATGTTTTGGGAAAGGGGAGAAAAAAATTCAATTTTTGACTCATGTTTTTGATAAATTTTCAAAACAAAATAAAACTAGCAAAAAAACAACGAAAACCCAAAAAAAATCATTCTTGATATATTTGCATCGTTTTTAGCATTTTCAACGTCATCTCAGAAGAATTTAAAATTTTCAAAGGTATTTTGAACGCATTCAACTTTTAACGCGTAAATTTTACAATAACTGATTTTTCTTGTTGAGTCGACGGTGATATTGTTTGTTTTCAAAATAAATTCAAAATACAAAAAACAATTATGACGAATGGTGGCACCCAACCCTTTGGTGTTGAGATTACCAAGAGTATCTCCAATGGGAAATGCTATATTAAAGACCCAAATGGATAAAATGGCTTTTTGAATAGTGTAAATATAGCTTTTTTTATTATATACATTCCAACGGTAAAAAGCTATTTAGAAAAGCCAATTATATTTTAATATATTTCATGTTAAATCATGATATTATTAATATAATTATATAACTAATTTAGATATTTTATATATAATATAATTATGATGTTATTAATTATATAATTAAAATGAGTAATATATAAAAATAATATAAAATTAATGAAGTAATATGAAAGTTAAAAGATATAATTTAAAATTTATTTATATGAATATTTTTAATTTTCAGTTTTATATGTTACTGTTAAAAATTTAATTTTGTTAAAAGTAAATTCAAATTCAAATTTTGAAAAAAACAACAAACATTTTAAATTTTCATTTTTATTTTTTAAAAACAATTCAAGCTTTGAATAAATGACCGAGAACATTTTAAATTTTAAATTTTCAAAAGGTCAAAAATTAACCGCCAACATTCTAAGATTTCAAAATTTGAAAAAATAATCCATCTATAAATATTCTCATATACCTTAACATTTTTTCTCATCATTTTCTTCTCTCCAATCTTTATTATATTTCATTAAAATTCATCATGAATCATTCTAATTTTAATTTTTATGATGCTTTTGATTTTGATGATAACACTCCTGTGTTCGCTTTTCAAGTTGCTACCGCTGTGGTTGCTGAAGAAGAATCGAATAATCAAAGGCGGAGAACGGGGTATTGTGGCTCTATTCTTGGTCACAATATTGTCAATCGTAATAGAAAGGAAGGTGAGTTAAGGTTATATGACACGACCAAAAGATTGATGTCTTCTCCTAGGTGCAAGAGTGTCGAAGTAATAAATAACTCGGCAAGACCGGGGTCGAACCACATGGAGGTTAATTGTATAAATTATAAATAACAACAACAACAATAGTAATAGTAATAGTAGCAGTAGTAGTAGTACTAGTAGTAATAGTAATAATAAAGAAGAAGAAGAAGAAAAAGAAAAAGAAGTTGATGAGAACTTTGAGATGGAAGATTAATGTGAGGATTAAACAATGATAAAAGCAATTGTCAAGGTTAGAGGATCCACTAATGGTATTTCAAACAACTATAATATAAATTCTTTTTATTACTCAACTAGAAATCACACACAAAGGAGATTCCAATCGGATTATAAATTGTTAACATAATTACATTAGTTATCTTATTCGAATAATTCTAATACTTGTAAATGTTGTCAGGCATTCATAATTATAACTTATGTTAACAACAAATCAAGTTCCTTTCATAGCATAGGTGTCGGTTATACCATACGGTTGGGCTATGAAAGTGCCAAGTATTTGTTGTATCAAGGGTTATACAACATAAATTTAGATTAACCATTTAATAAGCAAAGTATTAAAAGTGAACAAGATAACAAATATAAAACATGTTAGTATCAAATATTAAGGTCCAAGTTGAGTTTATATTATACTTATTCTTACACCGTTAGTGTAACCTTTTCACCTTGACATGATAAACTTAGCTAAACATAATGAAAGAGAGAAACATAAATAAACAAGGAAATGAAATGAAAAGTATAAGCAAGAGATTAATATAAGCAAAACTTAAGCATTACAAAATATAAAGAGAGAGCAAGAGCATGATCTTGATCTGGAAACCAAGATGTCTAAATACATTGCAAATGCCTTCTTTCATAGGCCAAAATTCAAAACTATTGATTTGTTGACTAATTGTTGAGTGAGTGGCCACATCTTGACTTGGTAACAATCCTTATCTTCTTGTCTTCCAAAAAGGTCATTGATAACGTCATAATTTGAACAGACTTAAACATGAAAGTTCTAGGAAATTGTCTCGGCTTTCCAGGAAAAAAAAGTTGAGGTCATTTGGACTTCTAGAACTCGCGATAAGGGTTGAACACTGAATAGTGTCTGGGTTGCAAGACAGATTCGGACTTCTCCATTGTTGCTACAATTTGGACTTGAAAACAGCCTTTTTAAATCTTGGACTCCATATGAAAGTTTTAGGCCTATGTCTTAGCTTTCCATCCATACAAGGCAGACCTAAATCCAAGATCTACAGCTCCAGATATGACCCAATAACCGAACAGTGTTCCAGTTTTGACTGAACCAGCATCTCTTTTCTAAGTTTGGCCCTCTCTTTGTCCTTTCAATTTCTGTACTTAAACTCATCAATCAATCCTTTTATTTATGTGATAGGCCTGCATTTAAGATGAACATTTACCAAAAATTAAAGGTATCTTATGGTATCAGACTTGTTATTATAAAACATGATTTAGTTAAGGAGTTATTGATACTTCAAGTGCAAAATGATGATATAAAACCTTGATAAAAATACATTTTTAAGTACTAATCATAATATAATGATTATTTTGCTGAAATTCCTAAATTCATTGAAAGTCAATTTTGAAGAAGATTTAGGATGAGTCGTCATCTTTTTCTTCGGATCGCAAATGTAGTGGAAGCTCATAATCCATATTTCAAATAAAGGACAGATGCTCTTGGTGTTCTTAGTTTATCTTGCCTTCAAAAGGTAACTGTAGCTCACAGAATACTTGCATATGGTATTCCTACATATCTTACTGATGAATATCTTCGAATTGGAGAAACCACTGTGATAGAAAGTCTTAGAGCTTTCGTCAAAGCAATCGTAGAAGTTTTTGGTGATTGGTATCTAAGGGCACCAAACGAGGCCGATATTTCTCAGTTATTATCAATTGGAGAGCAACGTGGATTCCCAGGGATGTTAGGGAGCATTGACTGTATACATTGGAAATGGAAGAAATGCCCAATTGCATGGCATAAGATGTATACTGGTCATTTTTGTGAACCAACTATAATTCTAGAGGTGGTGGCTTCACAAGATCTTTGGATATGGCATGCCTTTTTTGGAATGCTTGGATCATTAAATGATATTAATGTTCTTGATTGGTCACCTATCTTCGCTGCACTTGCTGAAGGTCGAACTGCTCCTGTCAATTATACAATTAATGGGCATGAATATACAATAGGATACTATTTAGCATATGGGATTTATCCTAATTGGTCAACCTTTGTTAAGACAATCCCAAGGCCATTAGGAGCAAAGAGAAAATATTTTGCAAGTAAGCAAGAGTCTGCAAAAAAGGATGTGGGGCGAGCATTTGGGGTGCTCCAATCTCGTTTTGTAATTGTACGTGGACCTGTTCAATACTGGGATGAAGAAACGCTTGAAAATATTATGAAAGCTTGCATAATAATGCATAATATGATTATTGAGGATGAAGGAGCAATGAACCTTGGATTTGACCATGAACCTGAAGTCAATTCCTTTATATTAGAGTCACATGGTGAAATACCAGAACTACATGATTTTCTTCAAACTCATAATCGAATCAGAAATAGAGCAACTAGCTCTCAACTATAAGAAGATTTGGTTCAACATTTGTGGGAACAATATGGCAACGAGTAGAATCATTAGATTTGAACTTCTTATGTCATCATAAGTTTCAAGTTTTTTATGTTTTTTTATTCTCATTATGGTTGTTATCTTTTAAGTTAATTAATCCTACTTATTGTTGTTAAGTGTTAGAAGAAGTTCAAAAAAGTATTATGAATTGATGCCACTTTTATAATAATATATTTAAAATAACCAAGAAATTTCTACATATTTAATTAAAAATACATTACATTAAACAATAAATCAATCTAGTTAATTAAAAATTAAAACCCCTCTTTTGCATAATTTCTAACTTTCTATTTTGAAAATACGCTGCAGAAATTGGATCCAAATTAGAAATATCCATTTTCATAATTTGTTCTTCTTTCTCAATCCTGTCCAATTCATGTTTCTCTTGACTTTGTTGAATCATCATAGCTTGTTGCTCTAGCATAATTTTTCTGTCTTGTTTCTTCTGATCCTCAATTTCAACTAGAGTATCCCTGAATTGTTGTAAGAGATTTGTTACACTTACCTCCTTAATTTTATCTTTTCCTTGTTTACTTTTAAGTCGTTCCTTTGCAGCCTTCTGACCAATTGATCTATCTTGATAAATCAACGGTTTATTGTCTTCTCCTAAACTAACAGAATCAGGGGTAGATGGAGCTGATGAAGCCGGACTTGCATTGACATGACCTTTTTGTTTCTTGTTTGACCTTTGATGTTGACTTGCACACTCAAATTGTCATTTGCGTTCTTTTCTTAAGATAACCCAATAATATTCTAGTTAAAATCATTTGCCAACATAAGAAGCATACATTTGTCGAGCATCATTAATTTGGTAAAAAAATTAGAGCAATTAAATAGTGTTAAAATATGTGTTAAAAAATTTAATATAAAAATAAATATTAAAATTACCCTTGATTCTTTGATCATTCCACTTTGCTGATGATTTTCAATTTGAGTAACAAATCCAACAAATTTACCGACTTCTCTATTTATTTCTTGCCATCTACTGGAGATGCTTATTTGAAAACGATTATTCAAGTTTCCTCCATTCTCTACAAAGTAAGCATTTACTCGAGCTCAAAACTGTTTTGTTTGTTGTTCAACTCCTGTAATTGGATCCTTGCTTGTATTTAGTCATGCAGAGACAAATAAACAATCTTTCTCTAGTGAGAAATTTTTACTTCTTTGTAATTTTTTTGCCGAATTGACATTTAAATTCGAGTATGTTAAGTCATCAATTAATTGATTAGAATCACTTGGTTGAGAGAGAATATCTTCTGACTCACTCATAAGAAAGTTGGTAAAAGAGTTTGAAAAATTTGAATCCATCTACATTATAAAAAACAAAAAACTCAAGTTAAAACCTTATAAGAGAGTGTAAAAAAAGATCACATTCAATGTCTAGCAATTTTGTAGTTTTCATACATGTGAATTAATAATAAGCATTGTCTCCTACTTGTTCTAACATAACAATTTGACCATTTTTTGGAACTAAAAGAGGATTGATATACTGGTTTAATTACATTTTCAACAATACAAAATATAATTGACCTCAAAATAAAACAGACAATCAAAAATAAATTTTAAATATGTCACTCTATATTTTTATCAATATCAACTACCATTATTAATTCCTCTAAATTTTATCAAAGATAACAACATAAATAAAAATTGTCTTCCTTAACCCATATCAAAAACATAAAATAACAAAGAAATAAAAATCATCACAAATATCAAATTAACAACAAAAGGTCTAAAAAATCAAGAGATATAAAAGAGAAAATAAAAAAAACTTTTAAACAAGCATACCTTTTAATTTTAGCTAATTAACACAACCAATGTTATTAATTAACTGGATAATAATTGATTCTTGTTTTTCTAAATTTGAGAGAAGGGTGAGGCACAATACAAAATTTGTTAAATTTACAAGTTTTTTTCCTCCTACTTTTATAAGAAAAAAAATAAATTGTTGGCCAACGGCTATAAAAATAGTCGTTGGCCAATAGTCATTTGCATTTGCCATTTCTACAGGGAAATGTAGAAATGGTTATTCACAGGACAGATAGCTAAAATAGTTATCTGTTTGCCTATGACGTTGGAATGAGGAAATGCAAAAGCAAAAGCTAAAAGTATGTTTTTTAACATTTAGCTTTTATTTTAGCTTTCTCGTTGGATATGCTCTACCAAGTTTGCAAAGATTATGATGGAATAAAAGGATTGGAAGAAGATTTTGCATGCTTAGATGAGTGAGTGATTTTGAATTTGGGATTCGAGTTCTCTATCATATTGATGTTCCATTATTATTGATGTTATGTTTTGTCAAGTTGATTCAATTTAAATTGAATGTGAAATATTTTTTAACTACTTACGTTCACATGATCCAAACCAAACTTTGAAACACTCTATAAATTCCAATCTAATAGTAAAGATTTGAAAGGTTGCAGCCCAACTAATTGCTAAGACCCTGTTTTTTTCGGTCAAGTAAGCCCAGTGTAATAAGATATTTGGGCCCAATGTGTAATAAATAATAATCGGAAAAAAGTAAGGTCTATTAAACCCAATTACAAAAATTGGTGACATTAAAAACTTAGTTTGTGATCCTCCTATGACGAGCCTATTTCTCAAGCCCAACAAGCCGCGGATTAATGGGAGTCTTCTCACCTGTATTTATTAAAATCTTGTTAATCATATACGATCCAAACAAGATTGGCCATATACGATCTAAACTAGTAGAGAAAAGTCTTCACATACTTGTGTCCCTACTCGTGGTACAATGAAGCCACCCGGTGAAGGACGTCATGATTGATAGGCATTGATTTTGGCCGCCGCAGCAGCATATGAACGTCGGAACTCCGCCAAGTTGCCGAAGATAAGACTGTATTTTGGGCCACTTATGCCTTCCTTCTTGAAATGGATTTTGAGAGTGTGAATTTAAAGATGCAAATAAGTGGCGGGGGGGCTGAAGGAGTGTTTAGTGTTTGAAGTGATAATGGTGTTTAGTTAGTATTTATGTGGGTATGTAGCTGAAAACTAGAATATTTTATGTTTGTATAGCTTAGAGTTGATCAATTTCGTTTGCTGACTTCGGTTGGCAATAATTGAAATCGTGGGCTGCGTAAGGTGTCAATTATGGCCGGAAAGTAGCAAAGAAATGATTAAATTGTTTACAAGTAAAGGGAAAGAACATGTGCTTAGTGGAATACTTAGCTCACGTATGTGAAAATCCCAAACTAATGGGTCACACGGTGGAACTAACTTCAATCCATCTCCAAATTGTTTAAAGTTTTACGTCAAATATGTTTTTGCGTTGTGTGTGTATATTGCCACTTGAGATATATATAGGAGGGTTATGTGATCATGTTTGTAAATGGGTTAATAACTCGCTGAAAATGACAGTGAGAATAAATAATTTGACCGGCCATCTCCAACGAGCTGAGCAGAAAACAAAAGCTGAAAATGGCAACCTTCCCTCGCAAGGGAACCCACAAGGCCACATTAACGCACTGTATTTTTTTTTATTGTTTTGAAGTGCCTTTCCAAATAAAAATAAAAATAATTTATATTATATTTTAATTTTAAAATATGTTTATTTTTGCGTAAATATATTAA
>Ga0325414_1001223_pt1 | contig 24299 bp, 18 predicted proteins | sample PopdelMetagenome_8_FD_206183 | JGI IMG/M metagenome (GOLD analysis project Ga0325414, IMG submission 206183) | Populus deltoides microbial communities from Bellville, Georgia, United States - Leaf-PdKOR-R3 | ecosystem: Host-associated > Plants > Phyllosphere > Phylloplane/Leaf | place: USA... | reverse complement strand
GCAGTTCCCAAAAAACTTGGAAATTTATTTTGTCTTTCGTCACACCTTTTCCTGCCAGGTTAGTGTTATGACAATATAGCATGCATGTTTTTTTGTTACCTATTTTGGAAACATAGGTCCCCCTTTCTATTGTAGACTTATTGAGCTCCTATTTCTATTTGTTTGTCCGACTTGTCCTCTTGAAACGGATTATGCTCCACGTGCTATTCCTCCTATCCTCTTGATGGAGAGATCTTTGGTTCCTGTTAGGGCCCTTTCTTGCTCCATTTAGTATTGTCTTTTATTATTTTAAAAGGAAAACTCAAAAGATCTAGTTTTGTTCATGAAAACTGAAACTTTCAATGTAATTAGCAATTATCATAAAAGATGTTTTTTTAGAAGCTTTTATGATGATACCCCTTTGAGCTTTGGTTCACTATGGACCCCTATGTGCACTTCGTGCACTTCTTGCCCCTAGTGTGGTGTGCAAAAATATGTCAAGTTTAGATTTGATTTGGTTCTCTCCAATTGATGGAGTCATCTTCTTAGTCATGTGTAAAAAAAACAGTTCTTTGAAGTAAAAGATTTCAAATGCTATGAGATCATATGTTTTATGAAAAAAAAGGTTCTTTACAAAGAGAATTCATGGCCGAACTTTATTTTATTGACTAGGAAACATAGTATTTCTTTATAGAGTCAGCATTCATAGGTTTAACTAGATCTTCTCCATCCATTCTAGATAACAATAAAGCTCCTCCCGAGAACGCTTTCTTTACCACCAGAGGGCCCTCATTGTTTGGCGCCCATTTACTCTGATCTTCTTCTGGTAAAGGCTATATTTTCTTCAGTACAAGATCTCCTTCATGGAATCCTCGAGGTTGGACCTTCTTATCATATGATTTGGCCATCCTTGATGATGACAGATTGCAACTATCCTCTTTTCACTGATCAAATTCAACTATTCATATCTATCTTTTGCCCAATCCACCTCTTCTAAACTCAAAGTCTACCAAAATTCTTAATGAGGGGGTTTCAACTTCTAAAGGCATCTCCACCTCCATTCCATATACCAACATATACGGGGTGGTTCTTATTGAGGTTCTGACTACGGTATGCGTGAAGGGCAAATGACAACATGTCATGCTAATCCTTGTAGGTGACTACCATCTTCTAAATAATCCTCTTGACATTTTCGCTAACAACTTCTACCGCACCATTCATCTTTGGCCTGTATGGCGAAGAATTGGAATGCTTGATTTTCCATTTAGCACAGAGTTCTATTATCATCTTGCTATTGAAGTTCTGGGCATTATTAGTTATAATCTTTTCTAGTAGACCATCTCGGCAAATCAAATCTCTTTCCATAAATTTCTTCACCACTTTTTGCCTTCACGTCATCCAAACATCTCAACAAAGTTCTATCAGATGATTTCTTATACAAAGTTTCCCTATTAATATAGAAATCCATTGCCAACCTCCTCAAAGTCTTATTGTTGATTTTAGATGCGCCCATGGGATATGTCTGGTTTTGGATGAAATTCTTGATATCATAGTACCAAGGGTTTCCATCTATTTCTCTTTCAACTGCACAACAATAAGCAGGGTTATTTCTGATATCAATGTGTACCGACTGTACCTTGTGCCCAAAGTCTATTCTAGCCATAGAAGCTAGCGTGACCAAAGTATCAACAAAATGGTTTCCTTCCCTTCCTAGATGGGTGAACATTATTTCCTCAAATTCTCTAACCAATTTAGACAGGTATTCTTGATAAGGTCTCAACTTCTCATCCTTGGTTTGCCATTTTCCTTTCACTTGGCAAATAATCAAAATCGAGTCTCAATACTATCTATCTTTCTAATATTCAGCTCCAATACCACCTCTAAAACTAGAATGCAAGCTTCATACTCCCAAACAGCAACTTAACTAAAAACTGAATACTGCTTTTTATTAGGAGAGATTATCATTGCGCCAGCTCTGTTACCACATACAGTTACAGCACCATTAAAATATATAGTCCATTAATCTAATTTCCATTCCTCAACTGAAAGCACATCTTCATCAAGAAAGTCAAATTTTAATGGTCCATAATCTTCCATAGCATGGCCAGCTAGGTGATCGACAATAACACTCCCTTTCACAGTTTTCCTTGTCATATATACTATGTCATACTTAGCTAGTAGAACTTGTCATCTTGCAATTTGGCTTGACGGATAGGGCTTTCCACAGATGTACCTTAATGGGTCTAATTTTGAAATTCACCATATAGTATGATTCAACATATATTGATGCAATCTCTTCACAGCCCATGCTAGTGCACAACATAGTTTCTCAATCATAGTATACCTAGATTTGCATTCCTTGAACTTCTTGGTTAGGTAATAAATGACCTTTCATTCATTTTGGTTTCATCATGTTGGCCAAGCACACATCCCAATGTTGTTTTAGTTACTGTCAAGTACAAGATCAACGGCCTTTCTAGTACATGAGGAACAAGCAGCGGTGGATTCAGTAGGTACTGAAAGCTTCTTCGCACTTTTTATTCCAAATCCTGGGATTCTTCTTCTTTAATAATCGAAGATTGGGTCATAAGTCGTGGTTAATTGGGATATGAACCTGGCAATGTAATTCAATCTTCCTAAGAACCTTATTACATCCTTCTTAATCTTGGGAGATGGCATAGATTGAATAGCCTTTACTTTGTTGGGATCCATTTGTATCCCTTTGTCACTTATCATAAATCCCAACAACTTCCTAGATTTCACCCCGATTGAACACCTTGCATGGTTAAGCCTCAACTTGTACTTCCTTAGTCTTTCAAATAATTCCTTCAATATTTGGACATGATTCTCTCCCTCTCTAGATTTAGCAATCTATCATGGCCCTTTGGTAGGTGGCCCCAACATTCTTTAACCTAAATGGCATGACTTTATAGCAAAAGGTTCCTCATGGTGTTACAAAGGTTTCTTCTCTTTATCCTCTTGTCATTTTTATCTGATTGTAGCCCAAAAATCCATCCATAAAGGAATATGTGGAGCTACGTGATGCATTGTCAACCAACATATCTAGGTGTGGTAGAGAAAAATTGTCTTTAGGGCTAATTCGGTTTAAGTCCCTAAAGTCCAAACCCTGATTTTATCTTTCTTTTTGGGTACTACCACTATGTTGGACACCCATTATGGATATTTGACTACTTTTAGAAAATCAGTGTTCCACTGCTATTCAATTTCTGCTTTTACTTTGATTAAGACATTCGGATTGGTCATTCTTAACCTTTGCTTAATCGATTTGCACCCTTCTACTAGTGGTACCCTAAGCAAACCAAGCATATCCTTGTAAGACCAGGCAAAAACATCTACATGATCTCGGAGTACTGCAATCAACTCTTCTTTTTCATTAGGGGTGATCACAATCCTTATCTTCAGTTTATCTCTTAATTTTTTTTCATTGTCCACATCTATGGTTTCAAGTTCCTCTCCAGCGGGTTTCCAAGCTTGTTCATATTGTCCTATTAATTTTGTGAATTCCCTAATGTTGTATCCTTTAAAGCTCGGCCATTCATTCTCGGTGTAAAGTGTAGGTGTTTGTTATGGAAGATCCGCTTTAAGGGTTCTTGAGAGCGGAAAATATTTTGAAATACATGATCTCATTAAAGGGAAAAAGGTTGGCTTAAAACATTTGCTTCATCAAACCGATTAGGTGCGCAACATCATTCCAAATTCCTTCAAGCTCTTTTTGGTACTGAGTTTTTAGATGTGACTTTTCTTCATTTTTCATCATTTTTCTTAGTCAAGTGTTGTGGATTCTAGAAAAGGGATCTACGTTTCTAGGTCTGCAGATGTGTGTATAGATGTATGAGAAAATGCATGATTGAGAATGCTTTGTATATTGGGTATGGATGCAACCTTCTTGTGAACGAATAATAGCCACCACCTTATAAACATAGGTTCTCTTGTCACATTGCTAGGAGTATTGCCTTTCAAGTCGTTTGCTTGAATCATATTCACTAAGAGACAGATTTTGCATAAGAAGATGGGTCAACGCCCTTTTCATTAATGCTTGAAAAGTTTATTTCATTTATAAATAAAAAAGGAAATACAACATATCAATCCCTTTCCTCCACAAACTCTCTAGCCAAAGGTAAAAAAGGCAAAGCCGCGGTTCTCAATCTTCCCTAGAAAGGCATCGGTTTCAGCTAGGCTTCGGCGATAGCGAATGATGTCCCCTCCCACATTTCGCGCATTGATTCTAATAATCCGAGCATGTGCAGCAGCTTCGTCTATTTGCTCATCTGTCTTGGTCATCTTTTCTATGAGCAACATATTGGTTCTGTTTAAAGCAGCATTGTTGGTGTCGATTTGATCCTTGTGTTTTTCCATTGCTGCTAGCTTCTCGTTCAAATACTTCACCTTTACACGTTCCTTGTCAAGTTTTATCCTCATAAATTTTATCTCATTCTTCTTAACCGCTAATTCTGTTTCAACAGCCTCAAAACCTTTCCTTTTACTTTCTTCTTTTGCAATCCTCATCGAACGACTTTCCAACTCCATATATTTCTTGTTCAAATCCTCATACTTTCCAATCTTATCCATCAATTCGAACTGGACTTGTGCAAATTTTTCTTGGAAATATTATGCATTTCCTTGGCAATCGTTAAAGTCAATCTCCATTGCTTCAAGTTCAGAGCAACTTTGCATCCAATCCAAACTCATCCCTCTTAGCTCCTTCTAACTTCTTTCCCTAGCAATCTTCTCCTCACCCAGCTTTAACTCAAGCTTTGTTATTCACGCATCTCTAGATTGTATTTGCTCATTTAGAAATGCTCTCCTTTTATCTTCTTTTAGCATCATTTCTTCCAACATTGCCTTGTCTTTTCTGCTTTTGCTCAACTCTGTCTGAAGTTTTTCCACTTATCTTCTCAACTCCTCTTCATTATTGACCCTTTTCCTCTTAATAAGCTCTTCTATAGTTTGGGGAGATTTGACTCCTACACAAGGCATGGCTGAAGCTGCTAAGTCTCTCCATCTCGCATATCCTTCACTTACACTTGGATCCTTTAAACCTTCTATCTTAACTAAAACCAGATGCTTCCAATCTTGTTTGATGATCTCCAAAACTTCTTGTGCAATGGGATCTTTGAACAAACCAAAGAATGGAGCAATTTCCATAGTCCTTGGAACAAACTGCATGCCCCCAAGTTGCCTTACCACTAGGGGAGGAGCATAACTCACATAGCCTGTAATCCCCACCAATGGTACCCAACGTCTCTGTCCACAACTCATTAGGACTTTCACTGTTGTTACTCATGGGGCTCTCCACTTGAAATCACTACTAGGCAAACCTTCTAATTTTTCAACCCAACCTTGGTTGTCTAGATCTCCCCATTCTTCTTCTTCTACCAACTTCAGGGGTCTTTGGGTGAACCACCAAAAATTATTGAAGACAGGATTTTTTGTTTCGATAAGGCTAACCATCCAAATATACAACAATTGCGTGCAGCATCTCATTGCTCCTTTTCCGGTCCTCCTACAATGATTAAACGTCAAGATGGTTTCAACTAAAATAGCAGCCACTGGATTGATTTGTGTATTCTCATACTCTACATAAGCAACAGCAGCCTCGAAACTCACTACACCCGTCTAGCTTGGGAACAACACAAGGCCAAATATGCCCAAGGCAATCAATCTCTCTTTTTCTAATCCTGACTTCTTTTCTAGTTCAATTTCTAGCATCCTCCATTTCAGACCGGTAGCATTCTTTTCCAAAAACTTTTCTAAGTTTGAGATTCTGAGCAGTTTTGACAGTTCGGGGATGATCTTGTCAGATCTTAAAGGCAAATAAATCCGATACAGATTGTTTAGAAACTCAGTCAACATCCCATATTCCTCCATAGTGGGAGTTCTTTTCCAGATCAATGAACTAAGGCTCGCACAGCTGGGCTTAAAACTTCTACCCTTGCGATTTCCACCAAACGTCCATATTTCCTAAAAAATACATCTTTATCAACATTCTGAAAATGAGTCTTTAACTTGTTCACCTCATTCATAATGCAATTCAAGTTCTTGATTGGTGACATCTTCTTAGCATTGCTTCTAAGACAGTTTCCTTCAGTCAATTGTGACAGTTCAGAATTTTTCCCATACTCTATGATGGAAGATTTAGTGATGGTGGTCATTTCGTTCACAAGTCCTGCAATTCAAGATGCTTTGGGGTTAGACTTGTTTTGATGCAAAAGATATTATGGAGCATACAACCTAAGGATAGGTTCTAGTTCCTTTACGTGAGACATAGGGTAGGTTTACTACTTGATCTCTAAAAATAGGTCTCTTGTTGTCCCACTGATCGCCCTCGTAAAGGCAATATGGGGGTTCAGCAGATAGTGGGATGGCACATGTACCAATCATTATCAGTCTAAACACTCAGCAAAGAGTTGGGTTTACACAAACTTAAACCTTGACTCAAGTCATAAGGCAAGCTGCTAGTTCCCCACTTAACTTAAAGTTAAATGTGTGTGCCCTCAAAAAGATAATAATAATAAAGTGATGCATGATTATACCATGTATGACAGAATGTAAAGATGCATGCTAAAGCTTTTAAACAAAGTATCATTAATATAAGAAAACAAAAAACCAAAACACAGCATAAACAAACAAATCCAAAACACATCCATTCTAAAATTTGCAAAAGGCCCAAAACACTGATATATATATATATATATATATATAAAATAAATTTCCCAAAGCCAAACTTTACTCACACAAGATTCAGTCCGTCCATTTAAACCCAAATCCTATAACTAAAAAAAATAACAAGTCTGTATGCACAAGAAGACCACAATTCTGAAAACCAAAACCTATAACAGTAACCATGGCTCAACACCCATCATTTTTTTGATATTTAATACTGCCACATTCGTTAGTCTCATGCAAAAGGAAATGACTTGAGCAACACCTTTATACTAAAGCAAATACAGAACTACAAACACAAACCAACGGCTAGCTAGCTCTTTTTTCAGAAAAAACAATCAAAATGAAAACATGAACCGAAAGTCTGCTAAAAGACCGCCTTGACTCTAAAGGGACTTCCCTCGTGTTTTACTTTCTAGATAGAGCTTTATTTAGGAGCCAAACTCAAACTATGCAACATCCTAAGGCAAAGAGACACTCGAACAAAGAAAGGGAAAGATAATGAAAGCCTTTAAAGCTCACGGTTCCTCATGGCAGGAGAATAAGAAAAGAAACGTAACTTTAACATGAACAAAAAAATCTAAACTCCAAGCCATGCATAAACCGTGGGCAAGCAATGTCTTTTTTTTCTAACCAGAAACGAATATCCAGAGCAAAAGGAAGGAACATGTTTGGAACAGAAAAAAACAACAGATGTCAAGTTTGAATATAGCAAGGAAGAAAAAAAACTGGAAAACTAACCTGCAGATCTTACTTGTCTGAATGCAGAAGATGAAGTTTAGATAGATGGAAAAGCCTTTGCCTTTCGGCCTTGTTTTTCTGTGTCTCTCAACTCAGCCTTATGCGAGTTCTCTCGGTTTTTTCTTCACTCTTTCTTTGCGTCTCTCTCTGCTTTCTCCTCCCTTTGTTTTTGGTCTCTTCTCTTTGTGTTTTACTTTCTCTCCTCACTTTGTTTTTCTTTTTTAAAGTCAGGGGATGGCTGCTTGGTTTTTAAAAGATGAGAGGGGGCTGCGGTTCCTCTAGAGAGGGTTTAGATTTAGGTCTTTTTTTTGTGTTTTCCTCTCTTTTCTGAAAAATTACATCTCCCCTGAATATTTTTCTCCCCCCTCTTTATTATGGCTGGAAGTTCACTTATATAGAAAATCTCTATGCATGCTATTCAAGGAAATATTGCAATAATTATTGCAGAGATTATCTTCTATAACCAGCATCAACAAATCCTATATATATATATGGTATTTTATATTGTAGTGGTTATTTTCCATAACCTGCACGTGAGGTCCAAAATTGAGTAACAACAATAACTTATATCTCTGTCTCGGTCAACCTGAAATCCCAATCTAGTGATTCCCTATAACTAGAACTAAAATATTTGTCTACAGCTCGGTTAACCTAAAATTCTGATCCATTGATTCCCTTTAACTAGAACCAAAATTTTGTCTATAACTCGGTTAACCTAAAATCCTACTCTATCAATTCTCTTTAACCATAACCAAAATCTCTATCTACTAGGAGAACTGTATTCTCACAACTATTCTCCTGCACAACTGTCTTCTTTCGTAGCTCATTTGATCTAAAATCCTGAATCTCAGCGATCCCTTTCAACTAGAACTTTCTAAGGGTGACTTGAATTCAAAACATTTTGATTGTGGAGTCAAAAATAAGATTTCTTGTGGCAAGGTTCTCAAAACTCAAATTCTTGATGGTAGGCTTTTCTTGTTCTTCCTGATGGCAAGGTTCTCAAAACTTTCTTCTTCAACTTTCCTGGTGATTCATGATTGTAGAGTTGACATTTGTCCTACTTGATGACTGAAATTAACTGGATTTCCTGATGATAGGGTTGAAAACTTGGTGCTTTCTGATTGCAAGGCTGACTCGATCGATATTTCTTGATCGCAAGGTTTGAACACTTGGTGCTTCCTAATTGCAGGGATGCCCTAAAGACTATTTCTAATGACAAGGTTGATCTTCTCATTTTCTTGAGAATTTTCTAATGGTAGGGTTTATCGCATATTCTTCCCGTTCTAGGGCAAAACTATGATTCTTTGCTATCATTAACTCAATGATTCTTTCTTTGTCCACTCAGATTCATCAGAATCTTGTTGGATTTCATTAAGGATTTTTCTTGTGAAAATTCAAAAACATTTATGCAATGCTTTGGTTTGAAATATAGGCCTCTCTTTTTTATGCTCCATCATTATAAGATGTCTTTGTTTGTTATCCAAAGCTTTCTCTATTTTGTTGATTCACTAGCTAATTCAAATTTATCGTGTACTAGTCCTTCACTCAAATGTAAGTGCAGTGTCCATCCTGGGTCGCCTGTAATGATTACTACTCTCGTTGTTTATGAAGCTTGACCATGTTCTCAAGTGTGGTGTTGCTTTATTCATTATTGAGGAGCTTAACATCTCATTCATTTCCTGGATTCTCTCAAGAACTATTCTCTTTCAATTGAAAAATCATCAAGAGGTTTTTTACTGTAGATCAATTTCATCCTAGATTGCCAAGCAACCATGAAGTTACTTTCAATTGAAAAATACTCTTCAAGTATATGTTATCATCAACCTTCATGAAACCTGTCATAACCCATGTCTAGGTTTTTTTCAAATTCATCTTTTTACTTTCCAAAATAAAAAACATCAAATAAAGACTGGTGTTTTGGCAAAAGCAAGCTGGAAGAATTTTACATGTAGAAAAAATCAAGCTGCAATTTTGGATGGAGTCGATAGCTTAATTGTACCTCATTTTACCCAAAACTATAGAGACAATGCAAATTCAAGGTCAAGTTATATGATTATTAGACAAAACTGCACAAAGCCTAAGCCTAAGGACATATTTAGATTTTTAATAGGTCCATTTAATTTAATCATGGGCCACTTTAAAGTTTAATTATATTTAAGAATTAATTTAGGTGCAATTGAAGGATTTAATTATGTAAAGACTTAATTACACTTTAAATTAGGAGACCAAATTTAATTTTTACCAAGTCAGTTGATTGAAATTACGGGTAAAATTACAAGAAAATCAAAGTTTAGTGGTCAATTAAGGATTAAATTGAAAACAATCTGAAACCAATGACCAAATAAAATGGATTAAAATCTCAGGCCTAATTGAAGTTTGTTAGGGGGAAAATTGAACAAAATTGAAAGTTTGAAGTCAATTAGGGAAGTAATTAAGAGAAATCAGAAATTAAATGACTAAAATGAACTTTATCAAAATGACATTGTTTTGGGGTTAAATATTCATCTTCTTCTTCAGCTTTTCACCGAAAAGTTGTTCAAGTGGCCTATTTCGCAAGATGTTTAATACGTCATCTCTTTACCAAATTGGACAAAACTTACACACAAATGATCACCTAACATCTGGCTACACCACAATGTGGTTTGTTCTAGCCGATTGACACCACAGTGGTTGTGGCATCATCGCAAAATTACCAAACCAACCAGCCCTTTTTCCTGCAACAAATCTGACAACCCATAATAGCCACTTTCAACCAATAGTTGGGATCCATTCGAGTTGAATCAAAGGCCAAGATTTGACATCATATGAGATAAAGTGTTCCTCTTCCACCCCTCTATAAATAGAAGTGAATTTCATGCCCCAAAGAAGGAGAAATCTGATTCCAAAGTTGGCCAAAAATCAACTCCCTCCCTAGTTTTTTTCTCCCAGCCAACATTTCTCTCTCTTTCTCTCTCACTGCCACCTCTTCAACCATTTCCACCTCAGCTCCTCGCTGGTGATAGAATAGCCACCACGAGCTCTTCTCTCTCTCCTTTTCAAGCCTTTTCTTCTTCCTCCTAGAGTTGACACCAAACACTTCTTATTCCATTAACAACTGAAATTCTTGCGACGGACATAAAAACCCAAAATCAAACGAAATAAAAAACTTTTATGGACCACTTCTATTGAACTCTTCTCTCTAATACGAACCCATTAACACCAAGCACCAATTAACACCAAGCTTAACCCATTTACATGTTCTAAATGGGTCAATGACTCGGTCTAAGACAGGCATTGATTGCATTGGTTTTGAAGGTTTCGACCAAGTCAAATTTGAAGGGTCCGTTGGAGTATCAAGAGGAGGCCTTAGTATATCTTATCCATATGTAAGAGGGGCCCAATCCAACCTTATTTAGGCTAATTTTTCAAATTTTCAACCAACTTTGTGTTTATGATGTTTCTATGTGTTTTGTGGATTCCTAATTAATTTTATACTTCTTATTATGTATGAGAACATTAATTATTTCCTTTAAGTATTAAGATTTATTATTTTGTTTATTTCCATGTGAGGTGGGGAGGAGAAAACACAGTAAAGGAAACAAAGGAATCATACTACAACTTGGAAACAACATAGGCAACTACCTTTTCCTTTAGTTAATATGATTAATGGGCTGAATGGAAGGCTATAAATAAGCCTTGAATTAGTTCTGTAATATTTTCTGTCCTTCTCTTCTTCTCACGATAGAACATGAATTTAATATTATGGGCTTTATTTTATTTTGTTAGTTAAAGCTCAAGACTTGTTTGAGCTTAATTAATACTTAATTTTCAGATAGGATCCAAGGTTTACGTGGATCAAGTTATAGGCCTTTTAGTTTAAGGTTTTTGGTTCAGTTTTGTAAGTGGGTCAAATCAGTCCACTAAGGTTAATTTTGAAGAACTATTTAAACTCATGTATCCTAAATTTCAGCAGCCATTGATGAACAATACTACTAAATTTTTTAGTTTTAAGGTGTGAGAGTGATTCTTGCATTCTTCAATTCTTGAATGAACAAATTCTAACTTATTAAAGATTAACTGGCTTCGTGAAGTCATTTGACTTCATTCAAATAGTGATGGTGCCTTTGGGCAAGTTTTTATTCAAATAGGAATTAGAGTTATTTTGACTTTTTAGGATCTGATCTCAATTTTGATTGTGAGTTGTGTGACTAAAAAATCACGAGGTTCACATCACTCTTCCTTTCCTTGACCTGGGTCAACCCAAAAGGAAGTCCATAAAAATATAAAACCAAGGTTCCTTAGGTGGTAAAGGTGTATATAACCCATGAGGAATCACTTTAAACTTAACTTGTTTACATATTATGCACCTATCGCAATTTCTTTGCACATCTGTTTTCATGTTAGGTTAATAAAAAAAAAATATTCATGTAAAACTTCGTAAGTCTTAGAATCCCAATGTATCCCATTAATCCGCTAACACTCTTACAAGAAATTCACGCATAATTAGACACACCATCTTTTATCCTTAAATAAAAACTCATCATGCCTAAAAAATTTATTTATTGTCGCAAGTTCATATTGGAAATAAATTTCATCAAAATCAATATCATTAGGATACAATTATTTAACATACTCAAATTCAAAAAGTCTAGTATTCAAAGTATTAAGAAAAATATACTTTCGTTATAAAGCATGTGTTTAATGATATATAGGGATGTCTCAATAAATTCCATCCATATGGTATGTTTACGATTCAACTTACCTTAACTTTTCAAGTGTCTCAAATATTGGTGATCAGTATGAATCACAATTTCTTTAGCCCAAAGGTAATGTTTCCAAGTCTCCAAAGTCTTCACTAATGTATACAACTCTTTATATATATATATATATATATATATAAAGTAAGAAGTGTATTAACCATAAAGGAACAAACCAATAGCATAGAGCAAGGCCCACAAAGCTCGAATAGGAGAACAAAACCTGCCTAACCTAAAACAAAATAAAAAAACACAAAATAAAAGGGGCATACATTGGAGAAAAGCTAAAAAGATCCTTAAAACCTAATAAATAAATAAATCAACTAGAATAAAAAATATCATTAGAAAAACCCCATGAAATATGAAGCCTTCTGGTAGTATCTGAGTAGGCCATATCACGAAAAAGGATTAACTTTAGAAACAATACACTTATCAATATCACTGTAGACAACTAAACGAGGAGCCTCACCATAAAGTCAAGCATTCCACTCCCTCCAAATGTAGTATATTGAAGTAGCTAACATCAATTTGAACTTAAAAAGAAGGGTGTAAACACCTAACAAAAAAAAAAGGAAAGCCAACAACAACTCCACCGTCGCTATCGGTTCAGAAATTGGCAGTTTTCGTTGATGATTTCTGAGTCGATGAAGTGCATCATGGGGATTATAATCCATCTCGTAAAGTTGAACCTAATCTACAAGAAGCTTCAAATGACTCAATAACAAGAGCGAGAGCGCAACACCTTCAAAGGGCCTTGACGAGTCAAATTGGAATGATTGAAGCTGCTTCAGAGTTAAAAGTTAGCAAGATATTCGAAATTGGTTCAAAGGTTCTTATTTGCATACAATTGAAACTTGGACATGGGCAAAAGCCATTAATGGTTCTTTTGATGTTGGGCTACTTGAGTTTGGATTGATAATGCATATAAGTGAAGAAATCGATGCTATTTACAGTCTAAATAATAGATGAATTTGAACCCAATTTTGAAGTCATCCATTGCATGTGAATATAAGACTAATATAGGTGGATTTCAAGTTCAGAACGTGATTTTTCTAGATTTTCCAACCATGATTGCATTGGACTTTTTGGAGAAAGCTTTGAACGAAGTTACTTTTCAGTACGACATGTCATCCACAAACTGATGGACAAACTGAGGTAGTAAACTAGAATTTATCTTCTTTGTTACAAGCTGTTATACATAAGAATTTGAAGAGTTGAGATACTTGTTTGCCTATTGTGGAGTTCGAATATAATCGTAGTGTGCACGGGGCTACAAAATTTTCACCATTTGAGGTTGTGTATGGCTTTAATCCTTGTGTTCCTATTGATCTTGTTCATATTCCAATTGAAGAGAGGACATCTATGGATGGAATTAGAAAGGCAGAATTGATGAAGAAACTACATGAGCAGGTTCGATTACATGTTGAGGAGAAAACGACAAAGTATGCTAAACAAGTTAACAAGGGGCGGAAAATGATTAGGTTTGAACCTGGAGATCTTGTTTGGATTCATATTAGCAAGGGCAAATTTCCAAGCAAACGTAAGTCCAAGTTGATGTCAAGAGTTAATGGTCCATTTCGGATTATGGAGAAGGTGAATGACAATGCATATAAGGTAGATACAACATATCAGCTACTTTTAATGTGAAAGACTTGACTCCATAGTTGGATGATATTGATGATACTGATTTGAGGACAAATTATTCTCAACCCGAGGTTGATGATGTGCATCATTGGGATTATAATCCATCTCATAAAGATGAACCTAATCTACAAGAAGATTCAGATGGCCCAATAACAAGAGTAAGAGTGAAACAACTGCAAAGGGCCTTGATGAGTCAAATTGGAATGATTGAAGCTGCTTCGGAGTTAAAAGCTAGCAATCTGTTCGGAATTGGTTCAAACGTTCTTTTTTGCCTACAATTGAAACTTGGACATGGCAAAACCCCTTAGTGGTTCTTTTGATGTTGGGCTACTTGAGTTTGGATTGATAATGCAAATAGGTGAAGAAATTGATGTTGTTTACAGTCAGAATAGTAGATGAATTTGAACCCAATTTTGAAGTCATCCATTGCTTGTGAAGACAAGACTAATCTAAGTGGATTTCAAGTTTAGAACATGATCTTTCTAGATTTTTCAACCATGATTGCATTGGACTTTTGTGCAAGAAGTTATATCCGTTTTAAATTTGGTCTTTTATGTTTCAATCAAGGTTGGAAAACGTATGGTAGTTAAATTTGTTTAGTTACTTTGTCAAAGTCTAATTTTTGGGCTTGACTTCTATCATGTTGAATTTTCCTAACTATGGAGGGATGTTCCAATTATAAATATAGTATCAAAATATATAATAAACACTTTTGGTCAAGATTTTAAACTTAATTCAAAGATTAAGAGTTGTTCTTCCAATTTGATTTTGTGAAGAATCCTACCTGACTTATCACTCTTCAATCACAAAGATTGCGGCATCGAAATCACTATAATTCTAGTCTATCCTAGATCGACTAGAATTCTTCACAAAGTGTGAAGAATCCTAGATTGATCTTTGTGGTGTCCAAATCAACTTATCAAAGTATCATTCAAGTCTATCCTCAATCTTATTTACATTAAAATCACTATAATCCAACCTAAACACCAAAGCTTTATCCATTTTCATCAGATTCAGACCCATCCTTCATCCATTTTCATCAGATTCATTGTTGTCCATTTTCGAAGCATTCATAGCACATCAGTCGACAGCGACTCAGTTTTCGTTGATGATTTTCAAATTAATGGGCGGCAAATTAAATTTTATTTCCAAAGCTAGGAAGGATTATTTAATAATTCTCCTAGTCTAAGAAGGAAACTAATTAATTTAGAAATTAAGCAGCAAAGATTTCCAAATCAAAATTGATATTCCTAGTCTATTTGGAATTCCTAAAATTAGCATCTGACATCCCCTTATCCGGGATAAAACACCAATCACATACCAAATGGAAAATAGGGTAATTTTTTTTATATAGTTTTCATATAAAAATCTACCGAAATTTCAGCACAGTCTCCCCTATACCGGAAGGTCTCAAGTTATCGACATATAACTTGTTTACACTTCTAATATCCCACATCTCATAACAAGAAAAAGCTATTTCAACATGTATTTTCTCATTTTGACATAATTAAACACATGTCATCAAGCTAAATATATCAAATTAAACATTCTCCTCTTTTGATGCATAATTGACCAAAAGCATGGCCTTAAGGAACCAAGAGCTCCCATGCTAATTTCATTCGATTCAAACACATATTCACATAAAAAATAACCTATTGTAATAAATTAATAAGGAAAACCATAATTTTCCCCTTTCCCACTTTGCTCTTCATACCCATACATTTCTTTGATGAATCATCATGATTTCATGCCCCCAATCACATACAACACAAGAATTAACTTGATTTTAACAATCAATACATTTCCCCCAATTCAAGTCTAAGAACCCTAATTAAAATTCAACACTAAGGCATCAATTCATAATCGAATTCAAAATGACTTATAGAACCATGTTTAGAACTGTTTATGATAGGCCTTGTGATACGAACCAAACAAGGTTAGATTTGGATTTTGGCGTAAAATTTTCTACCGTTCAGTTTTACGCTATTGAGCATAATTTCAAATCCAACCGTTGGATCGAGCTGAAACTTTACCAGAAGATTCCAGAAGTGTTTGTCTATGTTGGGGTACATTTTCATGAGAATCCATGTTTGGAAATGACTTGTAATATAGGTCCGAACAGGCTATACAAATTCTGTTATTTACTTCCTTTTGACTTATGGACTTCCTATTTGGCAAGGATCCTTTTCTTACAAGGATGTGGGAGCTTGTTTTGGGAATTTTCTAGTTCCACAAGGATCTTTAATGAGCTGCAATATAATCTCCAAGTGTGACAAGGATTCATTAATGTTTCAGAATCCTTTTCTTATAAGAATTCCTTATTAATCCTAGCTACAAAAGGAAAGAAGGGCTGATGGTATTTAATGACAAGTTAGTTATTTTTATTACTTTCTTTCATGCTTGTGCTTAATTAATACTTTGTTTTCAGTTAAGATCCAAGGCTTGTTTAGATTAAATTATGGGCTTTTCAGTTTTGAGTGGACCTCATATAAATCCACATAGGGGGTCCATTAGGGTTAATTTTTCAAGAACTATTTAAACTCATGTAAGCCAAAATTTTAGCAGCTTTGATGATTATTACTTCTGAATTTTTCAGTTTTAACGTGTGAGAGTGATTCTTGCATTCTTCAGTTCTTAAACGAACTGAATCTAACTTATCAAAGATTAACTGGCTGCGTGGCGTCATTCTACTCAATCCAATAGTGTTGTGCCTTGGGGCAGGTTTCCATTCTTTAGACCTATTTCGGCTTTCTAGGATCAGATCTCAATCTTGATTGTGGGTTGCGTGACCACGTAATCATGAAGTTTGCATCAGCTTACCTAATAAGAATCATGGTCTCGATCCTCAACCAGTCAAATATTTTCGACTCCCCCTTTTCTAATGACAGTCGGCCCTCCCTTCTCTCTCTACCTTTAAAATTTTTTGTTAATCCTTACCCACATGTGTTTATTCTACCTATAAATCCTTAATCTTTGGATGTTTGGTGTTTCTCTCTTGAATTGGCAAGAACAAAATCAAAAACTCCCTCCCTCTCTCTTAGTAGCTTCTACCGGTTTTGATGAGCAAGGAAGAGGGGTATTTATACCCCATAATTTCTCATATTTTCACTTAGGCCCTATTTCCTTTAAGTATATTATTTTTATCCCCACATCTTTTCTTCTTATAATTAAGCTATACCTCTTTTTATTTTTTATAATTCAACCCCTCAACGTTTTAGTTTAGTTCATTTTCTATAATTTTAATCCAACTCTCAATATTTTCAGAAATTTCTAAATTCCTGTTTTATTTAAATGTACATGAATTTCTTCATTTTTATTTTTTATTTATTTAGTTTGCAATTTACACCAACATTTATTTCCCGGGGTTTAGATGGCAACTCTTCCTAAACATGCAAGGAAGGCTTATTCAGTTATAACACTTTATAAACTAGGGAAATCAAACTTATTATCTTTTAATTTTTCTTTGTTACTTACGACAGCAACTGTGAACCTTTATTTTAATTGTAAGGGTTTGAGTCTAATTTTAAGTAGGCCTTATACAAGTCCAGAACTTGGGTCCATTAAGTTTTAGAAGCTTAAGTATCAGTATCTATAGCTTTCTTATCAGACGTGTATAAGGTTGGGACCATAGGACCAACCCAACACCAATATTAATCACACCATAAACCCATTAGAGGAGCTAAGTGGGCCATTACAAGAGATAGGGCAAAGAAAATTAAAAAGCCATTAAATAGCCTTGTTCAGAATGTATAGATCAAGATGGACCTAGAGATATTGTTTACTTGAAGTTCAATTCTGCCGCAAATTGATCATACAAGGGGTTTGGGTACGTAGATATAAAAGAACGACCTATAAACTATGTTTTGTTGTTTGTTTGGTATTAGAATAATAAATATTGAAATTGAGGTAATTTCAAGATCGTTTGGTATGGGTTTCAATTCTATTACATAAAAATTGCATAACATGTCAAATTGGCGTCAAGTTCCAAAACCTGATCCTTACTGTTTGTTTTTGTCCAATTCTTTTTAATTATATTATAACTGGTTATTTAGGAGTCAAGTAATTGTTTACGCTAATATTCATTTTTGTTTTATTTCATGTCTTCGTTCCATCCACAATTCATATGAATTTGCATTGCTAATCGCGAAATCATAATCATAGTTTTGTTTTGCTTTGTTTTCAGTATATTTATTGATTCTTGAGTCTAAGAATTATAATTGGATTGCACTGCGAAGGCTACTGACTTTGATTTGTTGATTTTAGTTCCTAAAGAAGCAAAAGAAAGCAAGTTGTGAGGTAAAAGGCGTAGTGAGCATATTTGATGCGAACCTCTTGAACACGCAGTCAAGCAACCCACACGCAAAGTCATCAATTCCCAAAAAGCTAAGTAAATCAGGTTTGATAGGATTGTAACACAGAGATAACTTTTACCTAGGCACACCAGCACCATTAGAAACGAAAACCCCCACCCAACGAGAAGTATAAAGATAATGCCACGAAGTCAGTTGTTCTTTGATAAGTGATGTGCCGTGAATGATTCAAAAATCAATAATAATGAATCTGATGAAAAATGGATGAAGGATGGGGAAAGGTTGGTTGTGTGATTTAGCTTTACGAGATGGATTATAATTCCCATGTTGCACATACACAAAATGTGGCAAACAAGATGTTTTATTAATCTGAATTGTCTAACTTATATGTCTGCTTATGCATTTATTTATGTCGGCTCTATACTGAAGCAAACCCTGATGGACCTTTTATGTGATATTATGCCCACTTATAATAAAACCCAAATGATATAAATAAACCCTAAACTAAGAAGAAAATAATAATAACAATAATAAATCTGAATTTAATATCCGAAATATAATAAGATTAGATTTGCTGCTCTTTAGAACTCCCATATAAGTTAGGAGAATCAAATCTGATGTTGCCTCCTCTTTAGTTTCCTTGTTTTCAAAGTATTCTTAGCTGATTTGAAAACTTATTTAATGATAGATTCCTACTATAATAAGGATAGAATAATGATGAGGATTAGCCCAACACCAAGTTTAATCATGCCAACGACCCATTAGAGGTGCCAATTGGGTCAATTACAAGAGCTAGGGCGAAGAAGCTTAAAGAAGCATTAAATGGGCTTGTTCAGAACATATGGAGCAAAATGGACCTAGAGGGGCTTGAGACTTTTAAGGAGCATGAAGGACAGCCTTTAATTCATCTAATTCGGGTCCAAGAAGAGCCCAATTCGTGTGGAACAAAGGGTTGATGTGTCCGACCCAATACCAGCCTTGTTAGGCTTGTTTTCACTAATACTACAAGGATAGAAAGTCAGCAATTTATTCTCCTAATTAAGTAAGGAAGTTGGCCAGATCTTATTTCTAAAGAGGGGAGGATTATTTAATGCTTTTCCTAACTTAGAAAGGAAAGTAATTAAATCAGCAACAAATGAAAAAATTTGTTTTTTTAATTGAGTTAAAGAAGGAAAACCAAACTAATCAAGGACATCAAAAGCACAAATTTTTCAAATCAGATTTCTCCTAGTTTATTTGGGATTAAGGGTGACAAATCTAATTCTAGCATATTTATGATGGTAATATTTTTAATTTTTTAATTTTCTTCTTAGTCTTTGAGTTATTATCACTTATTTGGGACAATTGTAAGTAGGCTTCATATAAGTCCACCTAAAAGGGGTCCATTAGGGTTTCTTTAATTCTAGAGTCAGTATAAATAAAGGCATAACCAAACATGTAAAGTTACACAATTTTCAAATCAATAAACTTCTTTTCCGCACTTGTGTGTTGGTGGGATAATCTCTCTTCCTTGGTTCTCTAAAGAACTGAAAACGATTTATCGAAGAACAACTGGCTTCATAGTGTCATCCTAATACTTTTCATTTGCAAATCAATATTTATTGATTTGGTGGGATCAGAATGTGATTAGTAGGAGGAGGAATGGAGAAAGGCCAATAACATCGTGGGAGGAGATGAAAATGTTGATGGGGAGGCGATTTGTGCTTAACCATTATTATAGGGATTTGTATCTGAAATTACAGGGTCTGAATTAGGGTTCTAACTTGGTGGATGAATATCACATGGAAATGGAGATGAGAATGGTTTGGGGCAACGTAATTGAAGATAGGGAGGCCATGATGGCTAGATTTTTGAATAGGCTGAATAAAGAGATTGCAAATGTGGTGGAATTACAACATTACATGGAGTTGGAGGATATGATCCATATGGCGACAAAGGTGGAAAGACGAATAAAGAGAATGGGCAGCACATGTTTTCAAACCAATTTGGCTTCATCTTTATCAGCATGGAGGCCGAATCAGAAAAGAGATGAGGCTACCCAACCAAAGACTTTTGTTCCTACTAACGCCGAGCCACTTAATGCTAAGGTTGATACATATAGAAGATTATTCTAACCTTCAAGCTTCAATGGAATATGAGGAACAACGCCAAAACGATGAAAAATAAAAGAGGGCAGTAGTGGTTATCATTAAAAAATATATACGTAAGTGGATGGCAAGGCATGCTTATTTGAAATTATTATCAGCCACTACTTTCATACAATGTTGTTAGATGCACGTGTGTGCAAGAAAATAACTTCAAAAGCTTCAACAAGAGGCTATTGAATTCTCCATTAAATCATCAATGTTTGAACATGTTGACGCCTTTATTGCCTTTCTAGTTGGTCTGGGCACATTAGAGGAGATATTTTATATTTCCTCTTGGGCCCAACTAAATATTCACCAGAAACCTATAGATTTATTAAATGTTAATAGTTTTTATGATAATTCGTTGTCTTTTCTTGATCATGCAGTGGAACAAAAATTTCTAACTTCTTTGGCCTAAGAAATGATATTCTCTGCTGCTGCTACTGAACAATTGATTGATCAACTATAATTTTTCAGCCCTGTAATTGATTCCTACATGAGTCGAATAGACTGGTCAAACATGGAAAGCCGTAAAAAGCTTAGATTGGATTTGAGTCTTAGTTTGTAAAAACTTGTGTCTTTTAGTTTTATTAATAACATAATATATATATTTTTTTTCTGTTTTGTTATTTTTTATATTTGTTTAAGTGTTTTTCAGGTTTGTTAGTAGTCGTTGCTTCTGGTGATGTCTTCTATACTCTACCTTTTTACCTTAGAACATTGAGAACATGTCTCATTTTGGTTGGGGGAAGAGGGTAGTAGTTGTAAGTTAAAAAAAAAAACTAACCTTTTTGTTGTTATTAAAACCATTTAACAAAACTGTTATTGTTAGGATGGCCGAGTAAGGAGGAATTTTATTGAATCTTAAGATGCATCCTAGTAAACATTCAAGAACAAGGTTATATCACAAACATCCCACCAGGTCGCATCTTTCACAAACAAAGCGATCTGGTGGGATGTTTGTGACAGATGCGACATTCCAAGAATGACAAAGGCTGGGATGAATGGATTCGATGGGCCACTGTCACTTGGCATGGCAAGAGTTTCGTCAATTTTTCTCGTAAACTGAGTTTCGCAGCTACAGTGTATCATGTATGGCAAGAACAGAATGCAAGGATTTTTGCTGAAATGTCTAGAACTTTGAATTTGATCTTTAATCAAATCGAATGTATCATTCACGATAAGCTTGATTTGATGAGGAACGTCCTACCAACAAATGAAAACAAAAGGATCCAAAGAGCTTGGAGGGTTAATAACATAGATTCTTAATTTGATAGTTAGCTGGTTGTATTGGTTTCCCTAACGAATCTTGTGAGGTCTCAGTTTTCTGTTCGGTGGCTAGCCTATAGCCATCTATTGTTTTATGTTTCTGTTCTCATTGTAAATCTAGGGTATGCCCCTTATAATCTTTGTATCTTCTTCTTTTAATACATACATCAACTTACCAAAAAAAAACTCCATAACTGTGTGTTGATAGATTGAGCATAAAAGAAAGGTTTATTAATATCTTGATTAAGAAGTATGTAGCAGATATATAAATCTAATGAGAGTTTGTTTATTTAAATAGATCAATGGAAGTTAAATGGTGAATGTCTTGCTTTTGGATCTTGCAAATTGTTTTTCTATTTTAAAGCTTTAATTACTAGGGACCAGTAATAAGCTAGTTAGGGTGTGTGATTAGTACTTAAAAGTGCATTTTCATCAAGGTTTTATATCATCATATTGTATTTAAAGTCCCTAACTTGACCATGTTATAATAACAAGTTCGATAACATAAGATATCTTTAATTTATGTTAAGTGCTCATTTTGAATGCAAACATATCTCACATTTCAAAGGATTTATTGATGTGTTTAACTATTGAAATTGAGAAGACAAAGAGAGGGCTAAGCTTAGAGAAGAGATGTTGGTTCAATTCAAACTGGAACACCATTAAGTTATTGGGTCATAACTGGAGCAGTAGACCTTGGATTTAGGTCTGGTTTATCTTGATGGGAATCCAAGACATAGACCTAAGACATAGGGATTCAATCTATTCTACAGCATAGACATTGTTTAGTGTTCAACCCATATCTCGAATTCTAGAAGTCCAAATGAGCTCATTCTTTTTTTGATGGAAAGTTGAGACAAATTCTCACGACTTTCATGAAGACTATTTATTCAAAATCTGATGTTAGTAATGATATTTTGTCTAGACAACAAGTCAATAGCTAGCCACCAATTGAATAATTAGTCATCAAATCAATAGTTCTGAATTTTAGTCTATCAAAGGAGCCATTTACCATACAAGTATCTTGTTTTTCAGATCAAGATCATGCTATTGCTTTCTTTCTTTGTATTTTTGTAATGTTCAAGTTTTATTTCATGTTAAACTTTTATTAATCTCTTGTTTATGCTTTTCATTTCCTTCACTATACTTAGTTAACTTATATCATAACTATGTTCTTATCTTGTTTATTTATGTTTTCCCTCTTCATTATGTTTAGTTAAATTTATTTTGTCAAGGTGAAAAGGTTTTACTAATGGTGTTAGAATAAGTATAATATAAACTCAACATGGACTTTAATGTTTATATTTTAAAAAGTTTGCTATTAATATGTTTTATAATTGTTATCTTACTCATTCTTAACACCTTGCTTGTTAAATGGTTAGTCTAGATTTGTGTTGTACAACCCTTGGTACAACAAATACTTGATCCTTCCATAGTTAACTGTATAGTTAAGCGACACCTGTGCTATGAAAGGAACTTGATTTGTTGTTGACATAAGTTAGCATTATGAATACCTGACAATATTTACAAGTATTGACATTACTCAAATAAAATAATTAATATGATCATGTTAATAATTTATAATGAGCCATTAATGACAAATCATCCAATTGGACCTTCTTTATGTGTGGTTTCCAGTTGAGTAATAAAATGAGTTTATACTATGTTTATTTGAAATACCATTAGTGGATCCTTTAACCTTGATAATTATTTTATCCTTGTTTAATCTTCATATCAATATCTCATCTCAAAGTTCTATTCAACTCCTTTTCTTTTATTATGTGTGATTTGATATAGTTGACCTCCATGTGGATCGACCCCGGTCTTGCTGGGTTAATTATTACTTTGACAGTCCTACTCTTGGAATAAGACATCAATTATTTAAGCGTGTCAAGTTTTTGGGACAGTTGCATGGGAGGTAAGTTATTGTATAAATTATGTATTTTATTTATTTTTCTTTTCACTTTTGTTTTTCTAATTTTTGTTTCTTCATTTTCTTTTCTTTTCTTCTGTACTTGCATGAGAGTTTGGTCATGCATATTAAGTGGTAGACTGTTTAGGAAATCTTCATCCTCTTCAGAAAATATAGCTAAAGAAGATAACCAGTCACTTCATAATGAGATTAATTGATGCGAACCTTGTGATCACTAGTCACGCAAAGACACCAATTCCTGGAAAGCCAAGTAAATCAGGTTTGATAGGAGTGTAACACAAAGATAACTTTTACTTAGGTACCAACAATATTGGAAACGGAAAACCCCCACCCAAAATGGTTTAGGATAAATTGTTGACTTTCTATCATTGTAGCATTAAGAAAAAAAACAAGCCTAACAAGGCTGGTATTAGGCCAGACACATCAGCCCCTTGTTCCACATGAATTGGGCTCTTCTTGGACTTGAATTAGATAAATTAAAGGCTTTCGTTCATGCTTCTTAAATGTCCCAAACCCCTCTAGGTTCATTTTGCTCTATATGTTTTGAACAAGCCTATTCAATGCTTCTTAAGCTTGTTCGTCGTAGCTCTTGTAATTGGTCCAATTGGCACCTCCAATGGGTCGTTGGCATCATTACGCTTGGTGTTGGATTGATCCTCATCGTCCCCTCTCTCTTTAAAAGGATTCAACCTCGAATCATCACCTACATCAAACAGAGTAAGATAAGAAACATTAAAGGTAGCACTAACACCATATTCACCTCGCAAATCAATTTTATTAGCCTTGTCATTGATCCTCTCAAGTATCTGAAATGGCCCATCTCCTCGTGGTTGTAGCTTTGATTTCCTAAGGATCGGAAATCTCTCATTGAGCATAT
>Ga0325414_1001222_pt1 | contig 24299 bp, 16 predicted proteins | sample PopdelMetagenome_8_FD_206183 | JGI IMG/M metagenome (GOLD analysis project Ga0325414, IMG submission 206183) | Populus deltoides microbial communities from Bellville, Georgia, United States - Leaf-PdKOR-R3 | ecosystem: Host-associated > Plants > Phyllosphere > Phylloplane/Leaf | place: USA... | reverse complement strand
TAACAATTTGGTTTGGTGTGTAGGTGCTCTTATCGGCGGGAACAGACACTTCCATCTACTACCAATGGAATGGGCACTTTCACTTTTGCTTAACCATCCCCAAGTCCTCGAGAAGGCTCAAAGAGAAATCGACGAGCATATTGGGCATGATCGTTTGATGGATGAAGCTGATCTTGCCCAACTTCCCTACCTCCGCAGCATCCTAAACGAAACGTTACGGATGTACCCGGCAGCTCCGTTGCTAATACCTCATGAGTCATCAGAAGAATGCCTGGTTGGAGGATTCCGCATTCCACGCGGCACGATGCTCTCTGTAAATATGTGGGCCATTCAAAATGACCCTAAAATCTGGCCAAACCCTACAAAATTCAGACCTGAGAGGTTCGACAACCTAGAGGGGGAGGAGACGAGTTTAAGTTGATGCCTTTCGGGCATGGAAGGAGGAGCTGTCCTGGAGAAGGCTTGGCCCTGAGAGTGGTGGGATTAGCATTGGGCTCGCTCCTTCAATGTTTCGAGTGGCAGAAGATTGGTGATAAAATGGTGGATATGACTGAGGAGCCCAGGTTCACCGTTCCGAAGGCAAAACCACTAGAAGCTATATGTAGGCCACGCCCAAGCATGCTAGGGCATATCTCTCAAATATGAAACATATATTCTTCCATGACCCGTGATTTGCATCTTGATGTGACTCTACCCATAGGTTATCCGGCCTGTATAAACCATGCTGTTGCCATTTGAGTTTTGATATGCAAAAACAATACACCATGGAGAATTGAATTGATGATGAAAGAACGATCCTTGCATCCAGATTTTCTTCTGTTTGAGACTTCTTAAAGTATTCACGTATTTTGAGAGAGTTACTTTACATATTTTGAGAGAGGGTAACAATATAGCAGATGCCCTTATAAAATAAGGCGTTACTAGAAATTGTGAGCAGGTAACTTGAGTTGGTTTTGACCAAAACTTTTTCATGTTGCTTATATATGCTATGATGACCATGGAAATTTTCAGGTTTTTGACTTCTTTGATTGATATTTTGATTTTCATTGATCTCTGAGGGATATAAAGTTTATGGTTTTAAAAAATAGATTGTTAGTAGTTGATAAGAAATAAAATCTGGCATGAGATGAATCTCTATCAGCATGCAACCACTACTGCACTGGTTGATGTTTTCTTTTGCTTGGTTTTTTTGAGTTATGATGCAATTGTTTCCTTGTTCTCTTATGGGCTATGGTTTGTGCCTTTCTCAGCCTTCATTACTTTTGCTTGTAAAGAAAATGGCTGCCTTCCATTTCACTTCTAATCGAAAGAATAACTGTCACGTATCATATATATATATCCTACCTCCATTTATATGATGATACATAAAAGAAAGCAGGGAAAGCTTTACTTTTGTCATTTGTTCAGTCTCTTTGCTACGATAGTTGTTTATTAATTGAATTTGCCTTGTTCTTTCGGACATTGCCATGCCTTTTTCTAATCTAGCAGATAGCACCTGCTTTCGTAAGTTGAGACTTGTGGAGAATGGAGATACTGACATGCTTTTGTATATAATTTGAAAAAGGGAGAAATTTTTGAATGCTATTTCCAAAATTGGAACTCGTCAATGAATGAAATAAATATAATTTAACAACCAGACCAATCCATTAAGTTAACCAGCATTAATATAATTTTTTTTTCCAATATTATGGACAAATTTGATTTATTGGGTGTTAACTGTTAACCTTTCTGCTTGCATGTAATTTTTATTTTTATTTTTTTTGTATTATTTTAATATATTTTTATTTTCATACTTTTAAATATAAACTATCTATGTAATATTTGGACCTCTTAAATAAAAATAAATTTGAAGTTATCAAATTATTTAAAAAGACCTTATTTGAACAAGTTTTAAAAGTTTAAGGATTAAGAAATTTCGATGAATTGATCTGTTAAAGGAGGGACATCGATAAAATCATAAATCAAAGCAATAAGGTGGAATTAACCCTTAATTTTACCAAATATTCTTGTAAGAAACTTTTTTCTTATTAATTTTCATAATTGCCACTTGCGGAATGACTAAGATTTTAGAAAAATAAGGGAGCATTGCCAAAAAAATAAAAATGTTATTTAATTAACAAATCAGAATTGTTAATTAAAATAAAAAAAGCTTGTATATATAATCTTTATATATATATATATAACGAGTCACATAAATAGCGATCACTCTATAAATCAAGTAAGAATTTATTTGGCCATAAAAAATAATCCTTGGAAGGACTAAGTTTAATTTTTTTATAAAGTAAAAGGACCATAAACTTCAAAATAAGGATCTTTTTGAAATAAAAATACAGATTAAAACAAGTTTTTCAGAAACCATAGCGACTAAAACAAATCTTTGTGAATGTCTCGATTACATCAATAAAAATCTTCCAACCACACAAAGAAATGTGAAGCACTCATTTCCATTACATTAATGTGTTGAAAGAAACATAATGGTAGCTACTCTTAACCTTCTTCGTCCCCCCCCCCCCGAATATGGAGACATTCTAACATCAATGAGGCAACAAAAGCAAGAAATCTTTTGTTTTTTTAAAAAGAAAGAAAGAAAAAAGGAAGTTCTGCACACATCAAGGGCTTTCCATTCATGTGACCTTCACTGGCCTCTTCTGGACTGGGCTAGCTCTAGAAGTTTAAGAACCCTATTCATATAGTCACTGCGTGGAGTGTGTGAGCGTTGTAATTTCGGTTTTGTTGTGCTCTTTTCTGTTTGATTAATGAATCTGAACTATTAGCTCAGGCCCCAGTTTTTGTATGTACTGCATCCTACATCAAACTAAAAATTTTTATTTATTTATTTATTATTAATATAGATGTTCGGGTCAATTTATATACATCTCGAATAATCTTATAAAACTAAAAACTAAAAATTCTGAAAGAATAAGTTGCGGGTTTAACATTTAAATCGATGTCTTTTGGGTCTAGGGAGACGCATTAAGATCCATCAATTCAAAGCTTGAATTAGGGAGGGGTTTAATGACAAGATGGTGAGCATGAAGAGTTTTAGATTCGCACTAGATTAGTGCCTTGTGAGCTGGAACAATTTTTTTCTAACGTTGGACAAAAAATACTCATGTGATGGTAGAAATTAAAAAAAAAAAACAAGAGTAATTAGAGAGTGAGGTCAGTGAGTTGATTAGATTTAATTTAATAAAATAATAAATAATAACTATAAATAAATCAAATCATTACTAAGGAAGAGTGAAACCTTAACTTTCTAACTTTCGTGGAAGTACGGCAACTTTTGTTTTTAAGTAATTTAAAAAATATATTTGTTTAAAAAAAATTAAATTGATGTTTTTTTTAATGATTTTTTTATTGATAAAAAAATATAAAAAAATTATTTTCATATATATTTTAAAATAAAAAATATTTTTCACGATAAGAAACACTGGAGAAGTAACATACATCCTACCAACGCACCTAAGGGCGCATAGGTTCATAATTAATTAATTTGATCCATTCAAACAATGTGGTGATGTGTTTGGTTTAGTCCCACATGAACATGGCACGGTCATGGAAGAGAGAACGAAAGAAAGAGAGTACCATCAAAATTTTGGTTCTTGACGCATGTAATTGAGAAGTCAAAAAAACCCGAAATTAAGGCGTGTGGACTGCTGTGGAAAATGCAGTGGAAATTGCTTAAGTTAGCCACACCTCGCAGCTAGATTTAGAGTTGCTAACGTGATCTGACCATCCATTTCCAGTGCAAAGAAATTTCATGGAAGCTGGCGAGTCTTTAAAGAGAATATATAAGGTACCCTCCTTTCATTTGACCTGAACTATCACGTCACTTTCGATGAGAAAAACATCGACTTTCAAAGCTGCCGAATATCGAGACATTCTAAGTTTCTAACTTCGATTTACAGTCAACTAGGCTGTTTGCGTTCGAAATCGTGTTCTGATGTGTTTTGAGATTGTTTTTGGTATAAAAAGTATTAAATTTATGTATTTTTTTATATAATTTTAATATGTTAATATAAAAAAATCATTTTAATATTTTTTAAGCGTTAAATACTTTTAAAAAATATTATATTCTATTTTAGATAGGATAAAACAAATATTGCTTTTTATGTTTTCCTTTTAATTTTGTTAGTATTAACGTTGTTTGTTTGGGTCGTTCATTCAAGCAACTACATACTTTTCTTAGTATTGAATTTATGTATTTTTTTAGTGTTTTTTATTTATTTATAATTTTGATGTGTTAATATAAAAAATTCATTTTAATATCTTTTTAAACCATAAATGCTTTAAAAAAATATTATATTTTAGATAGGTTTTTATTAAAGCAATATTGCTATTTATGTTTTTCTTTTAATTTTCTTAGTATAAACCTTGTTCGTTTGGGTCATTCATTCAAGCAACTACATTTTTTTAATTAAAATTTTAAAACTCGACGTGGATTAAACTCTAAGCTACAAACTTTCCAAACCAACACGTGAAATCAAATTAGATTTAGCGAAGAATCCCAGCAATTACCCGCACTGGTAATAACTTCGATTTGCCAAAAATGGCAAATGACTCGTTTTCTTTTCTTTCCCACTGTGGTCACAGGTTTCTTTTGGCGTATTCCCACCAATAATTTAGCTTAGAATAGAATTCACGAGTCAACGGTCTTGGAAGGCTGGGGCCTTTTGGTCTCCATATTAATTAATTCTTTATCTTAAAGGGCAAGTAAATAAATGATAAAGCTCGTCGTCAACTCAGTATTAACTCTCTCTCAGCTATGTTATTTGTCAATGGTATTTTCTTGGTAACTTGTTAGCACCGATCCAACAAGGAAAGATGTGAGATATATATGAAAGTCAAGAATTTAACTGCATGCAGGCCAGTTTAATATATTTCTTGACGAAAAATTATATTATTTAATTAGGGTTATGTTTTAATTTTTAAATTTGCACCAAACACGACCTTGAATAACTGAATCTTAAATTATTAATTAATTTTTTTTATTACGTCAATATGTATGAATTAATTCTTGGGTGGTATCAATCAAAGATGTGTTAAAGAATGAAATTAATTAAAGAATGAATTAATTCTTGGTACAATGCAATACGTAACGGAGGCTTTCACGGAATTTTATTCCAGTTCTTAAAGTTTTTTTATTTTTATTTTTTTGTAGTCCCTATTTTGAAAATTGTAAGTACTTCATTAAAATATACAGTTTAATCCTTACAAAAACTATACACACCTTCAAGTAGCTACTATTTTTAAGGTATTAATTTTCTCATTATATTTACCACAAGATTGAAGTAATATAGTTTCAAGATACAAACAAAGTCTCAAAACTTATAAATAATAATTTCTATAAAAATTTTAATTTATTTTGCTTTCAGATTAATATGTTAGTAGAATTTAAAGCCACATCTCTTCGGATATATATATATATATTATTTTCATTTAAATCTTCCATACATCACTATCAAAATCAATTGTATCCGGCGCATTCAACTTGTGATAATGTAGTTCTTATGTCCCATGACTCCTTTAATTGAGTCACTATAAACTTTCTTATAAAATTGTATTATAAAACAAAACCAAACCCCTTATTGTTTTCAATTTAGTATCCTTCACATTTGACTTGTGATAGTGTAGTTATTATATCCTACAACTCTATATATTAATTGAGCCGGTGTAAACTCTTGTATATAATATAAATATAAAGAGATCTTTTCAAGTATTTGATTGTTGTGAGCTTGTTAAGTGTCGAAATAATTTTTATTTTCTAATTAAAAAATATATATTAGAAAAAAAATAATTAATTAATTAATTAATAAATAGTTATGAAACCCGATTTATCCTTGATAAGTTAACTCTAGAAATTTTTAATTCAAAGCTTAATTCGAGTTAGAGCTCGGTTAACCAAAAAACTTAACTTTGTCGACTTTTCTAGTAACAAGAACAAATCTGGTATGAGTTGACCAGGTCAACTCAAATGAATTTGAAAGTAAAGCGAAACAACTTCGTGATGACAAGTACAATTTATTCGAAATTGATTCTAACGTAAGTTGTTTTGTGAAAGAGTTTTAAACCGTGTTTAACACTTACAAGCTAAAACCTTACGACATGGGCCCTCAACGATGGGTCCGAGGAGGCGAAAAGTAAGAGAAACAACCTTAAAAAAATAATAATATTGAAGGTACACAAGAGAGGACAGAAGAATTTGTATTTTGTTCCCCCACCCAAACCAACAGGTAAAAGAAAAGGACCGGCCTCTATGGCTCATCAGCTTTGCTTTCCTTGCATGAATTCTTACCAAAAACGCATGCAAAATAGGCTCACGCTTGCAGTCTCACTCTCCATCTATAACTCTATTTCTATTTTACACGAACTCTATTAACACTAATACAATCTCTCCTTCACATCCTTCTTCTCCGGATTGAATTGCCGATTTTCTCTCCTTTAAATCCCCCAGCCCCTTTATAATACCTCCCAAAACCCTTGAGAATTTCAGTATACCCCCACCATAAGGCCATAACCCTCCCGCACCCCACCCTTCTCTCATTTTTTTTTTACTGAAATATGGACCGTCACCACCAACAACAGCGCCTCAGATTTCTTGCTGGAACGGGGCCTTTTTCCTCAGAGACTCCCAATTCCCGTTCGACGGATCAAAGCCGCGTGAGCCCTGAAACTTCTACACACAACCCTTTCCCACTTGAATCTTTATTTTCAAGACTTGATGTATCTAATGATACCCAAGATTTATATCCACGTTTTAAGAGCAAAATCTTTGATGGGTCTGTTGTGAATTTGAACTCTTTTGATGGTTTTTCCCTTAGTGGCGTTTACCAGGCTGGTTTCTCGACAACGCAAAACAATGATATAGATACTTTTGGGGCCACGAGGATTCAAGATTTTCTTCGTAATCCAATCATAGCCGGGTCTAATTCTGATTTGAGGACTAACAGTTCTGTTTATTGCGGCGCGTATCAAAATCCAGACTTTAACTACCGGAGAGGATTAGTGCAAAGAGAATCGAATTATAGGTCGATCAATAATGGTTTGGTGTCTAAAAACCAGAATTCTTTGATCAGGAGGCCACTTAGGTTACAAGATTACTTGTCCTGGGAAGATTTGAGTGGTAAGGTTGTGGCATTGGCTAAGGATCCGTACGGATGTAAATTCTTGCAAAAACTCATTGAGAGTGCAACAAGAGAACAAATTGATATGTTGTTTTACGAGGTCATAGGCTATGTGGGTGGGTTGATAGTGGACCCATTTGGGAATTATGTTGTACAAAAGCTTGTAGAGGTGCTTAGCGAGGAACAGAGGACTGGGATTTTGCGAATGTTAACTCGAACTGATTTTCAACTTGTGAGGATTTGTCTTGATGTGCATGGGTATGTACATACATTTGGCTGTTATCCTACTCATTTCTATTTGTTTCCTTTTGCTTTATTAACTGTTGAATTGATTTATTTTTTCTTCTGGCAACAGAACTCGGGCTGTACAAAAGTTGTTGAATTGTATAACGAACCCACAGCAAGTTTCTATAGTTGTATCAGCTCTAAGCCTAGGCGCTGTTGCATTGATTACGGATTCCAATGGTCATCATGTGATCCAGCATTTTGTCAAGCATTTTTCCACTGAAGACAGTAAGGTGATCTTTCTATTCATTGACCCCCCCAAAAAGCTAAATTCTCAATAAAGTTTGTTGTAATCCTGTGTTCTTTTCTGATGGAGTGTAATCTGTGTTCTCATTTCTTGTGACATGCTGCTATTTGTATTGCTAGATGATTTGCTTCATCACTTCGCTTCAATATGGTGATTATTGTACTTGTTTTCACATTTTGTCTCTGTCAAATGATTTTCTTAATGGATCAAGTTCTTTTATATCCTTATTTCTATCTTATTAATTCAACTTTTTTGTCTGTTAATTTCGACTTAATTGATACTTAGTAGGTGATAACTATGTATATTCTAGTTTTTGCCATCTACCTGAACATTCTTAGAGGTACAATCATTACTGCAACATTCTTGTTTCTGTATATGCATCTATGCTATGGCCTATAATCCTGAATATTTAACAGTTTCTACTGGAATCTTTTATCTTTTAGGGGAGAGGAAAAGGGCTGCATTTTTTTCTCCCACTCTATAACTTAGTAACTTTTCTTGATGAAGAATAATTGGCTACTTCTCTGTTGGTTTTCGCCTTCCATGGCTTTGGCTTTTGTTGGGTTCCCTTTGGATAAGTTTAGTATAAGTATATGCTACGCTTGCATTTGATTCAGCTGGCTGGGATCTATGATGGCTTTATGGCTTCTGTTCTGATTGTTTCTGATTTTTCGTGCTCTTATTTTTTTAATCTTCATCATTGCATAAGGGTTTCGAATCAATTTATTTATTTGCTTATTCCGTGCTCTCTTCATTCCTTGGAATATCGGACTCCAAACGTGTTATCAGTCCAATGGTTTGTTTTGGGCTTGCATCTTTGTGACTTTGCAAGGCTCCTCCTTTCTACAGGCACTTACTTAGGATCAATGTGAAACTTTTTTCTCTGCCTAACCATTGGTGTGCAGTTTGAGGGGAGAATTTAGCTAGAAACAATGCATCTCAATCAACTGAATTAGGTGTAAAACTTGCAAACTCCAACAAGCTTGCGAAAACTTTTAGTATTTTAAAGGCTGCAATAATGGAAATATCTCTTGATCTTGCTGCAGTTGTATTCGCAGCTTTCTAAAATATTTTGACTTGAATCAGCAGTGTTTCATATGTACCATAGGCTATTCCACGTCTGTTGCCTGATGTTTCTCTTTTCTTCCTTTCTTACATTCTATTCATTCTTTTCCTCACTTGTTTCTGTCCTCCTCTTTCTTTTACAAGGCATTCTATCTCAATTTACTTGCATAATACAAGACTTGCATATCATGTGAAATAGGGAGATATTGGCATTTCATCACCAAAAACTGCTTTGATATATAAATCCTCTTTCCTGATGCACTTGTTATCTTCAACAAGTTCGGATGTGATGTTATTCTGCAATAAAAGTATTGCTTGAAACCGAATCATATTCTGGCGTCATAAGGACCTGATTGTGGATTATTTTTCCAGTATATTCTGAAACAGGTGGCAGAGAACTGCTTTGGGATTGCAACCAACAAGAGCGGATGCTGTGTGCTGCAGCGATGTGTTGAATATTCTGAGGGAGAAGCCAGAGATCGACTGTTGGCTGAGATAATAGAAAACGCACTACTCCTGGCAGAAGATCATTATGGGTTTGTTTTACTAAACCTCATCAATGCTTTACGCTTTACTTCATATGCGAGTGTAATATTAACTTCATATGGTTCTTCTAATTTTCCATGATTTCCTGTAGAAACTATGTAGTGCAACATATTCTGAAATTGAAGTCGCCGGAAATCACAGAAAATCTCCTAGCACAGTTTAAAGGTAGTTACATGGCTCTTTCGTGTAATAAGTATGGAAGTAACGTTGTGGAAAGCTGCCTGTTGACAACGAGAGAGGAACAATCCACACAAATTATCTTGGAGTTGCTAAGAAATCCACTTGCTTCTATGCTCCTTGTGGATCCTTTTGGAAACTTTGTTATCCAGAAGGCACTATCAGTATCTCAGGTTAGATCATTTGCACTCCAAGATATACATTTACATGTTTGTTAGGTAACTGCAAACCATGTAATGCACTGATAGCAAGCATCACTTTATTCTTAGACATATCTAACTGTGATTATCAGTATCAAGTTGTTTCTATATGCCTTTCCTGTTCTTTAATTAATCTTTACAGTGCCACTTTGACATGATCGACAATCTGGACTTCCCAAACTCAAACTTCTTGAATTGGTCTGAATATGTGTTAATGAATTCTCGACATTAGAGGCGTATCTTTTCACTAGGAATTGAGTCCTTCGCATCTTTTATCAGAAATTGTGTACGGTTCTTTGTTTAGTGGGATGGACTACTGAACTTAAAAACGGTCTCTGCATCCTGGGATGCTGATTTTGGACTTGCATTTCTTGAATTTTCACTTTCTCGAAAACATTGCTAGTTAATAGGCAGGCATTCACCAAGCTTGCCAGTGAGTATCTCTGCCAGACAAGTGTGCTTGCTAGTACCAACTTCATGCATGGCTTGTATAGGTTTTTAGTAATTTTCTAGTATCGTCCCAAGTGTAGTTTAATCCCAAAGATGTTGTCCTCAAACAGGCTCTGATCATTTGTTGCCGTTTTTTTGCAAGAGCAGGGACAAGTCCAAAGATATTTAGTAGCTCTAATACAAAGGAACGCCCAAAAGATGCGCAGCAATATCTATGGGCAAAAGGTGCTTGTTTGGTTGAACAAGAACATGAGGCCGCTACAACTGTAGGCATGTGTAAACTGAGGGAGTTGTTCTAACCAAAATTTTCCTACAGATCTGGGTACTGGGCCTTTTTTTTCGAGTTTTACCCCATTGTTACTGTTGTTCAGTTGTGCTCGTAACTGACCTCGTACGCTTCATCACGGTGAATGGCTGTGCGAGTGTCTGTTGTTTGTTGTTGTTTAGGTGTCACCTGTTTTCTGGTACGTACTGTTGTAGCATTAGAACGAAGGAATTTGGAAATTGTGGTGACCCTGTAACTGAGTAGGAACTAGCTAGCTTGAATTACCGGCAGCAATCTCCAAGAAATTAGAAGGTTAAACTGTATATTTTGTGATTGTCCCGCCGTTTTACTACTTCCATGTTTAGAGTCTGTTTATTACTGCAGAAGCTCCTGTAGATGTAGTTTTTTCAGCTTTTAAAAAACAGTTTAATTAAAGTTTTAATAAAGAAAGTAAGTGATGTTGATTAACTACTTTCAATTAAGATAAAACGCAGTCTGCAACTCAACATAATCTTTTGTTTTTGTTTTGTTACCATGGGTGCCTCAAGGCCCAGAACCCAGAAAGCCTTTCTACTGATCTACATGATCTATTCCTCTAGAACCCTTCACTAGCAACTCCCTGATAAAAGGAGCTAGAGTGGAGTAAAATACAAAATCCTATTTTTAACTCCATGAAATATTGGCCTTCCTGTAGACATGGCAGACACAGCCTCCAATTTCTTTGAGTGTTTGGATTTGCTTCGACAATATTGCGATGAGAACCCATCAACTCTTTATTCCCAGACACAAAATTAGTGATAGCACACCTCGAAAGCTAGCCTTTTTAACGAGGCAAACAAGCACAATTGAACCAACCTCGAGTTGACCACTGACAAGGGAAGAGTAAAAGCAAACGTGTCTCCAAATTCAGATGTCCCTTCCCACAGCTCATAGTCATACGATAGATTGGCAGGTAAGATCGTTAATTCGAACTCTCTATTCATGCACGGTGGTTATCACATTATAATGATATTGACATTCAAAGGGATACTTAAATATTTTTTTTATATATGTAAAAAAATAAAGCACAAGATTAACAATTTTTTTTAATGCCATTAAATTTTGTAAGTGTTTGAAAATATAATAGTGGTTATTTTTAAAGTATTTTTTATATAAAAATACATGAAAATAATATATATTTTTTATTTTTTAAAAATTATTTTTAATATCAGCACATAAAAACGATCCAAATACACACACAAAAATTAATTCCAAGCAATTTTTTTCTAAAAATTACAAAACATGATTTTTACCACAAAAACAAACAGGCCCTTAACATGGGTTGAACTTGAAACCTTTCGATTATACTACTTGTTTAGTTCGAGTTTTAAACTGTATAAAAATTATCTCAGTATAACCCAGTCGGCTTGACAGGTTAAAGAAAACCTGGGTGGCTGATAAAAATGTTGTTTGACTTTAAAAATATTTTAAAATGATATTTTTTTCTTAAAAGATATTAATATGAGAACATCTTTGATAAACCTGGATCAACCTAAATTAACCTGTTAAACTCGCGACCTAGATTATGAACCCTATTGAGTTTAATAACTTTGTTTTTTTTAAATCATGTTATAAAAAATAGATACTTGCAAAATCGAGCACCAACTTAATACCATGATATTTTTCTGAGACCACGATAACTTTATAAAAATAAATTAAAATAAATCATGAAATCTAATTCTCAATAATTATGTTTTTTCTAAAATTATTTTTTATTTGATAGTATAATAAAAATAGATGCTTATAAAATTAAGCATCAATACAATACCAGTATATTTTTAAAAAAAATCATGATAAATATGTAGAAAATAAATAAAAATAAATAATAAGATTTAATTCTCAATAATTCACATTGAATTATAAAAATAAAAAAAAAACAATTTGTTATTCTAACGAATAATAACATGTGAGAAGAAGAATGGTGATTTTCCATGCTTGATTAGTTATTGTTAATATATAAAAATATAAATATAAGAATAAATATTAATTTAAATAAATTTCTATAAAAAAAAATAAAAAAATATTCTCAATATCTTCATCTCTTCTAAATATTCTCAAAATATTTGAATAGAAAATATTCAAATAACTTTATAAATATAAGAATAACTATTAGTTATTGGTGATCGTATTAATTATATGCTTCGTCTAGTTGTAATTATGGATGGCTGTCGTTTTATTTCTCCGAGTTTTACAGAAGCACGATTAGCCTATCTTTAACTACGAGTAGAGTAGGGAAATAAATCCAGTAAACCAATTTTGTAAACTTACAGCAATCGAATCGAAGGTGAATATCTTGATTTTTTTTTTAATTTTTTTAATCAAATTATAAGAACTTATATTTTTGCTAAAAACATGAAGTAATCAACGAGTTCGAAGAGATTGCAGCATAACCAAAGCAAAAACAAAATGGAAAAAACCCTAATGAATAGTTAATTATTTGGTCAACTGTGAGGTGTGGATAGTTAATTGGTTCGTTACATTTCCATTAAATAAATCAATATAGAAATAGCAAAAACAGAAACAATCGTAATTATTAAAAAAAAGTCTAAGCAATTGCTTCGAAAAATTTAAGATTTAAAATGTAACATGTACAAGCCAGAAATAGACAAGATACTAATTTTTTGTGTTTTAAAAATATTTTTATAATTTTTTTTATTTTAAATTAATATTTTTTTATATTTTCAGATCATTTTGATGCACTAATGTCAAAAATAATTTAAAAAAATTATTTTAATATATTTCCAAGTAAAAAACACTTTGAAAAACAATTATAACAGCACTCCCAAACACGCAAACTCGATCAGGTTTTAAAATCTAATCTAAACAAAATTTTAAGTTGAAAAAATAATAATCCCATGAAATGAAATTTTTAATAACTTTATGAATTCTAATCAAAACCTAATTAAATTTAATTTTTTTAAAATAATTAATTTAGTAATTTTATTTTTTAGTTGAAGGTGTGTTTGGTAATGTGATATATAATTTTTTTTTAAATATTTTTAAAATAAAAGTATATTAAAATGATATTTTTTTATATATTTTTAATTTTTATCCCCATATATTAAAATCATAAAAAAAATTATATTAAAAATATTAATTTAATATTTTTTTTTTATAAATTGTTAAAACAGACAAACCTTTAACCTTTAAGTATTCAAATAACTTTTTATTTAAAAATATACTACAATAATTGTTTTTCAAATTTTGTATATTTATTATGAGCATATAAAACTATAAAATACTAAAAAATATAAATTTAATATTTTTCCACAACAAACCAAGGGTGTTAATTCCGTTCCGTTTTGTCTGGAATGACCGAAATATTCTATATCAATTCAAAAAACAGAACAAAACGGAACAATTTTCATCTCATTTTAAATCTCGATCCGTTCCGGATTTTTCGGCTAAATTTCAGTTAGAACGTTTCGGTTTCATTCCACATGTTCCGTTCCGCTCTTAAAAAGTCATTGAATCAAATTGAATCTTGTTTAATTTAATTAACGAAACCACCCAAGTATAAAAAAATCTTTTTCATTACTATTTTTAATAATAATGATATTAATAATAATATTGAAAATTATTATTACTATTTTCATTAATAATGATATTAATTTTTTAAAATTAGATTTATCACTAATATATGGTTTATATTCATGTTGTTTTTTTCATGTTTATATTTTGTAGGAATTTGAGCAAAATAAAGGATACTTTAGATTCCATTAGCCTTGATAACATTAACCTAATTTTATATTTAAAATATTTATATTAAAACATTTTACTTTCATAATATTTTGATATTTTGTTTAAGTTGAATTACTTTAAATTAAAAATTTATTTAATCTTGACTATTTAAAAATATTTTAAAATTTTAAATTATATTTATTTAACATTGTGTTTATATTGTATAATTTATATTAAATTTAAATTATATTTATTGAATATATATAAACAATACAATCCCGACAAAACACTACAAAACTAAAACATTTTATTTTAATACCAAAATAAAATTAACAACCCAGCAACAAACACAACCCCAAACACCCATTTAATCTCGAATCGGTCTGACATCGCTTTCCATTTCTCTGGCGAGAGAGGAGAGGAGAGGACTAGTGTGTATTACTTGTATTTTATCTCTGCTCTCTTCCTCTTCCCCACCCCCGTTGACCATAATGGCTAACTCCTCCTCCTCCTCTTCCTCCCTCGTAATCTCTTACTCCTTAATTTTATTAAATCTCTACGCCATCGTTTCTTCAACTTCCGATTTCAACAATCGCTACCATCCCATGATACTTCCTCTCCTCCTCTCAACTCCTAACATCTCCGCTCACCGGATGCCCTTCGACGGCCACAACAGCCGGCGCCATCTCCAGAATTCCGAGCTCCCTAACGCTCGCATGCGCCTCTTCGACAATCTCCTCTCTAACGGGTATACACACTGTATTTTCTTTTTTGCTTTTGTTTCTTGTGTATTGTTGTACAATTGAATTTCGTCGTTGATGAATTTTTTTTGCAGTTATTATACAACGCGGCTGTTTATTGGGACGCCTCCACAGGAATTTGCTCTTATTGTGGATACAGGAAGTACTGTGACATATGTTCCGTGCTCTAGCTGTGAACAATGCGGCAAGCATCAGGTTTGGCTTTGTTTTCCTGCTTTGCTAAGGTTCTGCTGTATCTACACTTCATCCTGTACTTGTTGACCGTATCTTTTGTTGGTTTACAGTTCATCTGTTTACATGTTGATTAATTGGTGCAATGTTTTTACTTATTAAATGAAAGGATTTCTTTTTAAATAATGCTTAATTTGAAATGGGGGTTTGAATTTTTAAAACTAAATCGAACGTGGTGGTTTGAGAGCTGTTTTTTTGCTGGTTTTATATAGGATCCGAGGTTTGAACCGGATTTGTCTAGTACTTATCGGCCTGTAAAGTGCAACCCAAGTTGTAATTGTGATGATGAGGGAAAGCAGTGTACTTATGAGAGACGCTATGCAGAGATGAGCTCGAGCAGTGGTGTGATTGCTGAGGATGTTATTTCATTTGGTAATGAAAGCGAGCTTAAACCTCAACGTGCTGTTTTCGGTTGTGAAAATGTGGAAACTGGTGATCTTTACAGCCAACTTGCTGATGGGATAATGGGTTTGGGTCGTGGTCGGCTCAGTGTTGTTGATCAACTTGTTGACAAGGGTGTTATTGGTGATTCGTTTTCGTTGTGTTATGGTGGGATGGATGTGGGTGGGGGTGCGATGGTACTTGGTCAGATTTCTCCTCCCCCCAACATGGTTTTTTCCCATTCCAACCCTTATCGCAGGTAGGATACTTTATCAACATGGTTATCGTCGATTAATTTTCTTGGTATTCATCTTAGTACATCTCGCACATTTAATTTAGTTTTTGGATGATGACAGTCCATATTACAATATTGAGCTGAAAGAACTACATGTAGCTGGGAAGCCATTGAAATTAAAACCAAAAGTCTTTGATGAAAAGCATGGAACAGTTTTGGACAGTGGAACTACATACGCTTACTTTCCAGAAGCAGCATTTCATGCGTTAAAAGATGCTGTAAGACATCATGGCTCTAATTTCAATCTCTTCTACCATGGTTGGTCTAGAAGTTGAGTTGTAGCTCTGCTGTGACTGTTTTATTGTTCTTCTTTCTGCTTACCAACTTTCTTTCAATTATAACTATTAATGTCACTGTTTATCATACCAAATGAAGTTTCACCTAAAAATTTATTGTGCTGTTAGTTGAATTTGCGAATAAACCATTATATAACGGTATTTTTTAAGCCTAATCACACGAATAATTACTCAAACCATCACTCATCATGTTGTGGGTATGCTCCTTGAATACCAATGTTCTCCATGCTTAATTTTGCTTCTATGTCAACTCATGATTAAGGCTTGCATTAACCAAGTAAGAACTTTTTATCCTATCTGGCTATCTCATAGTCAAACATCAAAGCATCCATATTCTACAGCCTTACTGTAGGTTAGGTGAAATATTCTTTTGAATGCTAGTGAGGTTATTTTTTTAATTCCTTTATAGTTAGGAGAGGGTTTACCTTGCTAACTAGATTTGGAATCCATGTTTAATATTCTCCATACTCAACTTTAGCTGTGTACTTATTTTGTTACTTCCTTGCAATTGCCAATTGATTTTATAGCAAATTCCATATATTAAGTATGATAAGGTTAACAATTTGGATGATGCATCTCAATTTTGAGAATTAATCTCCATCCAATAAGATTGGGTTTTCGACGGAATTGCTTGGCTCTAACTAGGTTAATTGCGGCCGATTGCAGAAGTTGTCTATTAAGTGTGAGATTATGTTTGAGTTTGGCGCTAAATCTCAACTTCTTTCGGCTTAATTTCTTTACTATTTATTCCCATAACCTGTTTCCTGTAGTTCTTATATCTTGTGCTTTGATTGGAAAAAAAACGTCTCGCTACTGTTTGGTATAAAGATTGGTTTCATTTTTTTCAGCTATGGGAGAATATATTGTTAAACTGGACTGTTATTTCAAGGTTAACTTTGTACTGAAATGCAGATTATGAAGGAAATCCATCATCTCAAGCAGATCCCAGGCCCTGATCCAAATTACCACGATATTTGCTTTTCTGGTGCTGGAAGGTGTTACCTATAATAAGAACACAATTTTGATGTCTAGCATCATTTTCTTTATAACTTGTCCTGGCTGTAAGATCTTTTGAGTGCTTATTTTATTCTTTGTTCGTTTCTTTTTGGTTTAGGGAGGTCTCTCATCTGTCAAAAGTTTTTCCAGAAGTCAATATGGTGTTTGGCAGTGGTCAAAAGCTGTCACTGTCTCCAGAGAATTATCTCTTCCGGGTAATTTTGGCTTTTGTTATTCTTGTTAAATTTCTTCTTGAGAACAAAATAAGCTTGGGATTCTAGCAAAATTACTTCAGTATGGTTCAGGACATCTCCTTCTGTTTCTTTTCTTGTTTTCCTGCATCACCTGCTCTATTGTGGTTTCAATTTATTTCTTTTATTTACACAGCAATATATTTCTTGTCCCTCCTTTTCTGTCTCTCTCTCTCTCTCCTGTCTTATTTGTTTCTCTCCTTCCTTTTCTCATGGCATGGGCTAAAGCACACAAAGGTCAGAGGTGCATATTGCCTGGGTATTTTCCAGAATGGAAATGATCTGACTACTCTTTTAGGAGGTATAATACATCTTCTAGCGTGCATGTCTCTGAAATTGACAGTTGTTAGAGTTGAATTCAATAGTTGACGATCTATAATATGCAGATACATTTGACAGATCTCTCTTATCTTTTATCATTCGTGGCAGGGATTGTTGTCCGTAACACACTAGTGACTTACGATCGAGAGAATGATAAAATTGGCTTCTGGAAAACTAACTGTTCTGAACTATGGAAGAGGTTGCAAGTTCCTGTTGTGCCTGCTTCAGCACCTGCACTTTCCCCTAGCAGTAATAGAAGTCAAGAAATGCCTCCTGTGCAAGCTCCAAGCAGTATGCCATTTTTCCATCCAGGTACTTTGATGTAATCATTTACACGGCCTCATGCCAAGCATGCATCATAACAATGTTGTGATTTTTGATGATTTTCTATGGTATTTAGCTTGTAAAGAGCTTACATGTAAGCTGTTTATTCATGACAATGTTGTGATTTTTTTCATTCATGATTTGGGTTTTATATAAGACTTCTTGAGTGCTTGATTTGATGGTTCATAAATTGGTTTGCTTTTGCAAGCTTTGGAAATTGATGTAGAATAAATAGGAACAACTTGGGTTCTTGACTGCTTAATTTCGTGGGGGTGCTTAAGCTGAACAATGGTGGTGGGATGGGATTTGAGCTTTTTTGAGATGCTAATGAATTGAACAAAAATGAGAACTGGGATAGGGTTTTTAAGTAGAAGAATCTCAAAAATACTCAATGGCCTCATAAAACAATTTGATTGGGATGGAATGTGTGAGTATAATGGTGTAGCCTCAAAAGTGTCTTATGTGACAGTAGAAAAATAGATTGCAGCAGCTTAGTGATTTTGCATCAGTAGTTGGCGATTGCACGCACAAGTGTGGAAAATTGAGGTTTATTTCGTGCTGGATTTCCTTTGCATTTTTTTCTAACATCAATCTTTAATTTAATAAAATAAATTTATTTCAAGATTTTTATTTGGAATATCTTATAATTTTTTTTTTATTTTTGTATTCATAATTTATGCTTATCACAATCATAAACAATCGTACATGTGGCATGATCAATACCATTCATTTGAATCAACTAACATTGTTAATCAAACATCTATTCTATCACTAATGGAGATGGATGGAAGGCTTAAAACCCACTAAAGTTGCTAGTAAAAGGTTTGTAATAGACCAAAATGTTGTAGAGCACCAAAAAATAAATGTAGAGGGGCACCCAGTGATTTTGAGCCAATTATTGACTTTTATTGTTTTCATTCGTTTGATGCTTACTTTCAGGTGCCCTAAATATGTAACTGATATGGTTATGATGATCGTCTTTTTCCAACTTCTGCTCTTAACATTCTTTTGGTAAATGTTTGTACTATAAAATCTATCCATTGATGTTGCGTTGTTCCATGTGATATTTAGGTGAAATTCGAATTGGAATTATAACGTTTGATATGTTGATCAGTGTCAACAACTCAAACACAAAGCCCAACTTCACAGAAGTGGCAGAGTTCATTGCCCATGAGTTGGAAGTTGATAATTTACAGGTACAATTGAGTTACTCTGGCTTGACATGGCTTTCTCTAGTGCAACAGGTTCTTAACCTTATGGGCTGGGTTTATAGCTCATGAATTGTTACCATTCAAATTAATCTAACATAGCAGATCATCGTAGTTAATAACATTTGGTGCATTCAATTTGTTGACATGCAACAATATCTCAAATATTGTTCAACATTAGCTGATTGAGATTAAGCATAAATTTAATCTGATACCCTTGCAATTGCTGATTTTCAGGTTCACATGTTGAATTTCACGTCGACAGGAAATAATTATCTTGTTAAATGGGCCATCCTTCCTGCTGAATCTGCTGATTACATTTCCAATACCACCGCAATGGTAATAATACCATTGTGCTGTTGTAGTTGTTGCATACGCAACTGGCTACGTTTTCACTTACTAACTGAAGTATCATAACCAATACTTGTTTCCTGTGTGCAGAAAATAATTCAGCAATTAAGTGAGCATCGATTACACTTTCCTGAGAGATTTGGAAGCTATGAGTTAGTCAAATGGAAGTTTGAGCCTCAAAAGAACAGGTATGTGTTTTCTTCCCCTCTCTGAACTCCATTGCCAAACTTGATATTTGCTTCTGATTTCACATTTCTTTGACTATCTCAAACAGTGCTGTATATTGTGTTTTCCTTGGTTCTTGAGTGTGTTTGTTTGGCTGTTTGGCTTTGGTATTGTGTTTGCCCTTCTTTTGTTTTTAGCTGTTATACTAGGGTATCTGCCTTATTCCAAACTGTGATGCATTTTGCTGCTTTCACATTTGATTCTTTCGGTGTGTTGTAGGACATGGTGGCAGCAACATTTTGTGGCCGTGACTGTTGGAGTTGTGGTTACCCTGGTTGTTAGTTTATTAAGTATTGGCCTGTGGTTGGTCTGGAGACGTCAAAAAGCGCTTGGAACGTATGTGCCTGTTGGTGCTGTTGGTCCCGAGCAAGAACTTCAGCCTTTGTGATCTTAAGTTTTTGTTGACTGCACGAGGATGATAATAAACATCTTCAATACTAATCAATCACAGTGGTGACAAATATGCGGTGATGAAGTTTGATTCCACTCTCCTGCTGTACAATGAATAGAATTGAAAGGGGAAATATATAGAAGAGTAATCAGAAGCTTCTTTTTTTTTTTTTTTCCCTTTTCTTAATAGAGACTGGACTCTTATTGTTTAGAATATCATGCTTATACGTTCATAGGTGTACACAATGGGGGTAATTGTTGAGACATTGACTGGATAAAGATAAAGGCAAAATTGAGTTCTGTTTTTCCTTTTAAGGCATCAATACTTACTTCTGGGCTCTTGCCCTTGTCTCGTCGGTTCTAGTGTATGCTATGACAAGATGCGACAGTGCTATCCCCCCAAATCACAAGGGCCTTAACTCAAATAATTGGAGAGACTGATCCGAGAAAGACTCCCTGTCGAGGTCACCTGGTAAATTTAGGGTTATTATTTTTAATTTTTAATGTTGATCTAATCTTGACGGGTCAATTTAGTTAAAAAATCAATTAAGTCTTGTTAGGTTAATATTTGATTTGATTTGATTAATTGGATTTCGAATCCTGAGGTTAATGCGGTTGGGTTTAACGGCTAGACACAACAGCACCAGCCCAAACCTAAACAGAAACTGAGAATTCAACCTCACCCACCCAAGGGGAATGCGGTTGCAGTTACCCGGACAACCTTTGGCATGAGCAGCTACCTTTTTTTTTGTTGAGTAATATCGCGGCCCGCGGAAAGCTGCTTTTGGCATGGAGCAGCGGGCAAGCAACCTGATGCTGGGCCCAGTCTGCATTAAGGACACATCTCCATATTTTCATCCTTCGTCAAAGCTTTCTCGAGTTTTCTTTTTCTGTTTTTTAACAGTAGTGAAATTACGTTAATCATTAAATAGCCACCAGTAGAATGTAAAAACCTAACACAGTAAATTACGAATAAAGAAATGATCAAATTCTTGAAAATATTAACGGCAGTTTGGAAACTCATTTGAAATTGTGTTTTTTAAGAACTTGAAGGTTTTTTAATACGTTTAAAATTATTATTTTTTTATGTTTTTTTTACGTAGCTGGTATATATCTTTTTTTTTTTCTAGCACGTGACATTTCGATATATATGCTACTAAGTTTCCAATTTCTTCTCCGTTGAATTGCTCTGTGATTGCTTATTTTTCAACTGCCATGGAAGTTTCTTACATGCAAAGCATGTTGTCTGAAGATTATTATTATTTTAACTTTTTTATTTTTTTATTTTTTAATTTTTAGATTTGATTTATATTATTTTGATTATTATTTATTTTATTTGAGATAATTTATGAAATTATATATATTTTTTAATTTCATTCTCATTCAAATTTTTAATTTGTAAGATTTATTTCTTATTATTTTAATAAACTTGAAAAAAATAAAACATTAATAAGTTATTTTCCAACTTATTTTCTATGACATAATCAAATACTAAAAAGTATTTTTTAATTTATTTCTTATTATACTATCAAACATTAAAAAATAATTTATTTTTTTAAAATTTATTTAAATAAAAAATTATTTTTCAATAAACAAGCAAGGGTTAGAATCTAAATTTTTTTTTTTTCCTTCTTAACAGGACAAATAGAAATATTCTCTTGCTTTTCAGGACAGGTCAAGTAGGCCTTTGGCTATCTGCAGCCGATAGTCTCAGACACAGGTGGCATAAATCAGGAGGCTATGATAATGAAACGGGGACATTTCATGCCCCAAGTGTCTGTTATATCGTACACTTCACATGATTACGCCGCGTAAAAAGTTAAGTCAACCTTGAATTCTTGAAATAATAGTTATAAAATCCTATCCGAATAATACTGGGTTACGGGTTAATTAGAAATATCTATTTAAATTAACTTGAATTTTTAATTTTTTTTTTAAATTTTTAAATAATGTTATTTTGAAAACAAAAAATAGCATCAAGTTCAGATTAATTAAGTGAAGATATTTTTTTCAAGCCAATTAATTTTTGATATTTTTTTCAATTTAAATTCATTCAAATTCTAATTAAATTAATCAAGTTTTAAGTGGATGTAAAGATATAAAACAATATTTCAAAAGACATCATTGCTATTAAACACTCGTAATTGTCTAATATGTTTAACAAATTTATAATCATTATAACTTGATTCGAATTGAGTTTTAAGTTAAAATTTTAAAAAAAAAGATATTAATTTAGTAATATAGTTTTCATTCCAACTCATCAATAAAAGATTTCTTAAATTTCCTCACCTCATTTATTTTTAAAGGAATAATACAGGGGACACAAGAAAAAACAAAATAAAGGTAATGATTTTATTTTCCCAAAACTATCCTCATAAACATATTAAAATCTTAAAATCATCCTTTCTCATAAAAATAACATTATTCTCCAGTTTTTCTACGCTAGTCTACATATATACTACCTTAAATTAATACCATGGAAGACTGATACCACTTCCTGAACTTGCATATTACAAGAGCTTGTTTGCCGGAGTAACAATACATTCCAGGCACGGCATGTTAAGCAATATTGTGCAGCCACTATTCTTACTGGAGATCAATTCATTTATATATCTTACCACATGAATGGCGAACATTTTGAAGAAGACCCTAATTGAAGAGGACGGGCCAGGAGAGGAAAAGGGGGTGATCTTTGAAGTTTTGCCTAATCAAAAGATGCTTGTACTCTTGGTTTTTATGTTTTTGAGACCTGACCTTGAAAACTGAAATGATGTTTTAGATAAATATTAAAACGTTCTTATAATTGACCGACAAGATCTAATTCGAGTTTAATTACATCAACCAAATTATATGCCGACTTGCTAGTTCATAAGGGTGGTTTGGAATTAAATCTGGTCTAGTTCAAACCCTGAGTTACTGGATCGACTCGTGAAAGCCACCGGGTTTAATAACTACATATTCTAGAATCAGAACCAAAACGATGGACTGATCTTACGTACATTCACTGTAAGATCAGGAGTTGAGAAACGGATCGAGAAGGATCACACGCAATTAGCATTGTTTGGAAGAAAAGGGAACTGCTGGAGAGTTTTATAAATATAGATTATTATTATTATTATGAATAATACTGCTAATTTAACCGGAACGGTATTCAGGTTGTAGGGTATTCCGGTGGCAATTACCGGAATAGACACAGATCATCCACGTTATTTTCCCAGCTGATTGATATTCTAGCGACGACCTAAGTACTAGTAGTTTTACGACCCAGCTCAACATGCAGACATACATCTGTAACACTCGGCATCATTATACAACATCAAGGGCACTTGGGTTTGCCCTTGGAGTTCTTCATGTCCCTGTAGCAAGGGCACTCGTGCTTGTTCCCATAAGTCCCAGATGGCACGCACTTGCACTTTTCACAGCAAATTCCACAGTACTTCAAGCACCGGTCTTTAATTCCTGCTTTGGAGCACCTCACTGAGCACTTCGAGTCACAGAATCCTATTTTGTAAAGCCATACACCATAAATTAACAGTTAGTTTTACTAAATATGTATTAGAAACAAAACAAAGAAGCAAAAATACAAATCCAACTCATATAATTATACCCGAGGCAGCCATTGTGGCCTCAAACAAAGAGGAACTGAAAACAAGGCACAGAAGAAAAATAGCTGCAAAAACAGGCTTCATTTCTGTTATATGATCTGAAAGTATGTATGGGAATTCTCTCTATATAGCAGAAAATTTAACAAAGACCTGTATACGAGATTTTCCCAGGGAGGAGTTGATATGAAAGAGCTTGGGTATAATACAGGGTATTTATAGGGCCACATATATAAGGGTAGGTGAGAGGTCAGGAAAGTGCTTGATTCTATAGAATTTTTTTTTAAGAAAACAAATTACAGACTGTCATGGGGTTTTGGTGAAGGAAGCATCCAGGGTGGATTAGTGCTTTCCAGTTTCCAGAATCTTTAAAGCAACGGGCATATCACCATGATGACGACCAATCTTATTACATGCAACAATGACTGTAATTTAAAGGGTTCTTCCTTGTTTTCCCAGTAACTGCTTTGCTTAAGTGGCATCCATCCATTTGTGTTTCTTACTTGCTGACTACTGACGCTCCTTATTTCGGGCTTGCTTATTACCAAGATATTACGTGTAGCCTGTATCGAGTGGTTGTCATTTCTG
>Ga0325414_1001221_pt1 | contig 24305 bp, 7 predicted proteins | sample PopdelMetagenome_8_FD_206183 | JGI IMG/M metagenome (GOLD analysis project Ga0325414, IMG submission 206183) | Populus deltoides microbial communities from Bellville, Georgia, United States - Leaf-PdKOR-R3 | ecosystem: Host-associated > Plants > Phyllosphere > Phylloplane/Leaf | place: USA... | reverse complement strand
TCTTTTCTTTGCTTTATCCATGTATAAGCCTTAACTTTTTATATGTTTTCCTTTTCCCCTGGCCAAGGATTAGTAGAGCATATACTTATGATATCTCATGGAATTATGGTTGGAAATTATGTGAAAAGAAAGAAGAAGTGATGCTTGATGAAAAGATGGGCAAAGTTACCAAAGGTAAAAAAAAAAAGAAAAAAAAGAAAAAGAAAAGAAAAAAAAAGTGTTCCTTTATGTTCTTAAGATTTATGTTGAAAAAGCTTGAAATCAAAAGAAGTTAAGCATTGGTGATTAAAGATGGAAAATTTATGTTCTTTGATGGAATATCTTGTTTGAAATATCATTTTTCAGAATGCTCTACTTTCTTTGGTTTGAACCTTTTCTTTTACTCTCTTTTACCTCACCTTAACCTTAGCCCCATTACAACTAGAAAATAAGACCTTTTGATTCATGCATTGTTTGTAATATGTTAGTAATGGAGATGAGATTGAAGAGCAAGTTTATAATAAAACATATTCATTGATTGAATGTGAGAGATTTAAACACATAAGCCCTAAACACACGAGTGTTGGAGTGCATATCAATGAGAGGACCTATCACTTTGGCATGACATAGATTTCATTTAAATCCCGACGATTAATTGAGTTTTGAAGTTTGCATGTAAATAAATTCATGAGAATTTATACTCTTTATCCTTCTTGATTGTGTTCTTGTTTATAATGCATATATTCTTGGATATTGATGGGAGATTAGGAGATCAAGAGATCAGTCATAGTGATTTGATTTAATTTAACTTCAATTTGATTTTACCTATCATTTCTCAAGGACGAGCAAGAGCTAAGTGTGAGAGTATTTGATGCAACCATATTATTCAATACTTTCACCTCCATTTAACTAGTGTTTTGCCTATGTTTTATATATAAAATGCCTTGATATTTTTTGTTTTATGTTTTGAAGGCACTTTTGGATGAAAGATGCAAAAAAAAGTTAATTGGAGGTAATTGGCAGATTTGACCTTTAGTCAATGTTTTGTGTAGAGCGTGAGCTCTAGAGGTTGAAATGAAGTGATTCTAGTGGCATTAAAAAGCTAACATCCATACCTTTCTGGACATCTAAGGCAAGAAAATAAAATAAGGAATAGGAAATCGCAGCTTTCAAAGTCAAATCTCGCAATCTTTCAGCGTTGACCTTTGTCCATTCCGACTTGAATATCTAGAGCTACAGAAGTCCAATTTATGCAAACTCAATTGTTTTGGATTTCTGACCAACAGTCCTATAAACGCTCAAACTTTCAGCCAAAAATGATGTCATATGAGAGAGATATGATTTTTCAAAGATGACAGCTGAATTCTGCCAGCAAACAGGTTTCGTGAAGGAACATGTCCAAATTACGTTTCGAGCATCTAAACCGGCGTCCAAGTTTTTATTTCAACAATTCAGCTCCTCTAAGTCAAAGCTTGAAGATTTAATGCAAGGCTATTTCTCCTTTTTAGGAAAATAGTTATTGAAGTACTTAAATGTAAACTGTCAACTTAAGGGAGGACTATTTTGTAAAATAGGGACTAGGGTTTCATAGCATAGAAAAAGAAAGAGAGAAGGGAAGGAGAGAAGAGAGAGGTAGCAGCCAGCAGAGAATAAACACAAATTCTCTCCTCTACAAACCCTAAAATCATGCTCTCTTCAATCTTTAGAAGTAGTTGTTCAATAGTTATGCAAGGCTAAGCTCTTTTCTTGGTTGTAAGAACGCAAAAACCTTCGGATTTCAAGAACCGTGAGATTTATTCTTCCTTTTATTTTCAGTTTATGTTATGAATGAGTATGATTGTTTTTCTATGATTGTTTTTGATGATTGCTATAGCGGACTCTAAGTTATTGTTGTGAATATATCAAAACCGGAGTTGTAATATATGAACTTGTGAAGCAACTAAGCTTGATAATTATGGTGGAACTACGTTATTGAACTTAGGGAGAACATTTAAACAAAGTGACACAAGCTGCGGACAACTTGTATGTTAATCTTGATGAAATTATCTAGTTCTTAAAGCTACCATTAAATTGAATCATTAGTGCGGACACTTTGATTATTTGTTGGTTAGGATTAGTTATACGGCGGATCCGTTACATAATCAACGTTAAGAAAAGATAAAATTTCAGAACATAAACTGCAATTTTCGTTTCAATGATCGGTTCTAATTTCCATAGGTGGATGTGTGCTTGCGACCAAGATTTGTTTTCTTGATAAGTTTCAATTTTAATTGATTTTGTTTGCTGGTTTAATTGCTGCTATAGTTTAGATAATCACAAACCAAATCCCCCCAATTACATAACGTACAACATAAAAATCTAACTTGAAACTTCCTCGTGGGATCGACCCCTTACTTGCTCTATGCTATCTTGTGTGTTTTAAGATAGGGTAATTAATCTGTCGACCACGACATAGCAACAGGAGCCATAATCACATAAATAGTCAATATCATCACCATTTCTCCTTCTTAGGATCTTTCCCGAGTGGTTTTTAACTAGAAAAATACCTCAGAAGTTAGGTTCATGGTTATATATGCTTTTAATGTAAAAGTATACAACCCTTACTAGGTAAGCGATTTTTTATTAGCCAAGAGGGTGATGGGAACTCATCTCTCTAAGAACTTTATTTTATATAAAGATGAACTTGAATAACTATGATGGACTTATAAATCTAATAAAGTATGTATAAATTGTATGTACTAGCCTAGAGCAGGTCATATAGGACATTGATTCCATATGTAAGACCCACTCAACCATTTTCCATAAGTTAGTCCAGGTGTGGTATTGCAACTTGGAGCCTGATTTCATTAGAAGACTTTTTTACAAAGCTCATAACTCACTTTAGCATAAGTATCCTCGCAAGGAAAAAAAAAGCATTAAACTCTTTATCATTATAAAATGGAAGGATGAGAGCACTAGAGCATACTTAAAGAGATTTAATAAGTAAATGATCCAGGTATAAGGCTTGCTTAAACTTGTGGCCACTAAGGCCTTGATAAATAAGGTACATGCCTAACTTTATGAAGAGAGCTTTATATTCTACCTCACAGAACACTCTAAAAGTCAAATAAGTCATGAAAAAATCACTCAGGTAAGGGAAGCGAGTGTGATAAGACATACTCGTTTGTGTTTCTAGAAGCATGAGAAAAAGGCCTTATAAATATAATTGATCTTAAAACAATCCTTAAGAACTAAGAAGAGCTAGAATAGATTAGTCCATAATTGTCTAGTCTTTCTCAAATGCCAAACAACACCACTAAGCACTATATAGGCATATATGTTTCCTCCAATCAAAAAGAGAGTTTATATAGTATCCTCTCTCCTTGAAAGACAACTTATGCATACACAACTCCAAGAACTATAGTTTATTCTATAAAGATAAAAAAAAAACATGACATAAAAGACTACTATGCATTGAAGGAGATAAAAAGGTTCATTAGTAAAGGTTATCTCTTATTGACATTTATAAAAAAGAGAATCCTAGCCTAAATAAAAGAGTGGAGAGGTCAGGGTGCCTTATGAGGTGTTGCTTGAGATCAATGTGGTCCCAGGTGATCTCTTAGTAGGTAATGATTCTAGTAAAGAGAGAAAAGCTTTTAGAAAACAAATGTTCATTGCCTCTCGTGTCCTAAACCTATGACACAAACCTATCATCTTCACACCTAATGATGGAGATGATGTGGCCTTTCTATATTAGGATGTTTTATTTATCATTATCATTCTATTTAACTATAGAGTGAATAGGGTATTCATAAATAATAGGAATGTAGTGAATATTCTCTCCTAAAAGTTGACGACCTAAATAAGTATTGACTCCTCTAAGTTAGAGTGAAATGGAATATTAATTAAGGGCATCATTAAATTGCCAATTAATATTGGCACCTATCATAAGTGTCACACTCTCTAACAAACTTTTATGGTGATAATGATGGATTTGATATACAACATTATCATCAGTAGACCTCTTGTCAATAAAATTAATATAATATTAATACAAGGTAGTTAGCCATAAAATTTCTCATTAAAATATTTATGGAAACAATGAAACATAATCAAATGATCTTTGAAAGACATGCCTACACTTAGCTCAAGGGCAAAAAATCCTTTGTAATGGACTAGGAAGGGTCTTGAAAAAAAGAAGAGAGATGTGAACTGAAACAATAGAAAAGTTAAAAGAGGTTAACCTATATTAATAAGATGTAATTATCAACATCAAGATTAGGTTATTTTGGATCTCAGGAAATAAAAGGCCATTTAGAGGTTTTTAATATTTAAAAATATAAATTTACTTTTAAGCCATCAAATATGCCTAACATCAGCTCTAACATAACCATCCATGAGTTGAATGTAAACCCATCTTTTCCCATATCTACTAGAAAAAAAAATTGATGGGGAAAGACGAAGGATATATCTAAAGTAGTGGACAAACTCTTTGAAGTTGGTTTCATTCAAAAAGTGATGTGCCTAGAATGACTCGCCAATATAGTCATGGTGAAAAAAGCTAATGAGAAATTATAGATGTGTATATACTTCACTAACTTCAATAAGGTTTTTCTTAAGGACAACTTTCCCCTACCCAAGATAGATAGACTTATGGACTTCATGATTTGGTTTCAATTCTTAAGCTCCCTAGATACAAAATCGTGCTACCAATAGGTATTTAGGCATCTCAATAACAAGAAGAAGACATCTTTTATAAAAAATAGAGCAACCTTTTATTATAGGGTCGTGCCCTTCTAACTAAAATATGTTAGGGACACTTACCGAATGATGATGAATTGGGTCTTCAAGAACCAGTTAAGTAAGAACTTTGAGGCCTATATGGATGACATGGTAATGAAGAACATGTCTTTTAAACAACACCTTAGAACCTCTAAGAGGTTTTCCAAATTCTTTATTAGTAGAAGATGAATCTAAATCTAATTTAGTATGTCTTTTCTATAAAAGAGGAAAGTTCTTAGAGATTTTCTAATAAATAATAGGGGGATATAGCCTAAACCCTATAAGGTTAAACCATCTTGGACATGAAAAATATGGAGAGGCTTATAAAAAGAGTGGTCACCTTAATATATTCATCTTCTATTTAGGATAATGATGCCTTTCATTTTTTAAAATGGTAAGGAACATCTCTAATTTTAATAGGACTCCATATTTCCAATAAGTTAGCTCAAGGCTCACTTATCTTCTCTAGAGGTCTTGTTATAACTTAGGAAAGGTGAAAAACTTCTTATTTACCTAGGTGTTGCTAACTTGGTTATGAGTGTTATTTTGGTTTGAAAGAAAGATAGAGTAAATAAGTTTGTGTGTTAGATTAACACGATTCTTTATGATATACAAATAATGTACTTCAGGGCTAATACATCAAGGAAGCTTGATCATTTCAAGCACATCAAATTATTATTCTAACTAATTAACCCCTTAGACAAATTCTTTATAAGCTAAACATGCCTAGGCATCAAGTTAAATAGACCATTAAATTGGGAGAGTTTAGACTCTATTATCAATATAAGCCAGCAATAAAAGCCCAAAACCTAGCTAATTTTATTACAGAGTACTCCTTTATAGAGTCGTTAATTCCACGGTAAAAACAAAGCCCTTCCCTATACTATATTTGACCATGTGAAAATTGTATATGGATAATTCCTCTAATGTTTATGATTATAGGACTAGGCTGTAATTTTAATTCCTAAATAGCAAATATTTGAGTACGAGCTTCATTTAGAGTTCTTCTCTTCCAACAATACATCTAAGTACGAGGCCCCCCTAGTTGGGCTTAATTTGATCAAGGTTCCTTGTTAACTTTAAGTGTAAAATGACTCCTAGTTGTTTTTTTAGCTAATATGAAAGCCAATTTAACACCAAAGAACTCTTTTATGGTCAAGTATCATCAGAAGGTACTAATATAATTTACTTTTAAGAAGGGAAAGTGATTTCATTACTAAGATACCCCGATAAAAGAATGATAAGGCTAATATTGTATTAAAATTAACAAGTTCCGAGCTTATGAAATCCTCTTTGATGATTGGATAAAGGTGTTTAAAAGGCTAAATATTGAGCAATAAAGGGAATTGGTGGACAACATTTAGACATCCATAAATAAACAAGATCAGAGAACTCTAATTAGACAATACCTATTCATAGAGGATATGCTCCTAGATAAAAATGAGGCTATTTTTATAATAGAATAAGAAGCAAGGTACTTCTTAGTGGACGAAGTGTTATATAGAAGGTCAATAACAACTCCACTCTTTAAATGCTCATCTCCAATAAAAAAAACAAAAAAAAAATCATGTCCTAAAAGAGATCCATGACAACATATATATATGTGTGTGTGTGTGTGTGTGTGGGGGGGGGGTCTTAGCTTCCCAAACCATATGAATGAACTATTGGCCAACTATTCTTCAAGATATCACAGACTTGGTAAAAAAATAACCAAATGTTAAAGGTTTGTTCTAGTTCCTTACCATTCATTTGCAAAAATTATCATTATAAACTCAATATAGCCTCTCTTTTTTTAATAGAGAATGGATATCTTAGGTTCACTCCTCAAGGCCTCAAGAAAGAGATAGTTTATCCTTGTTAAATACACAACACCATATAGGTAGAGGTAATAACTTTGGCTGAGATAACCGCTAAAAAACATAATCTCTTTCATATGGAAGAATCCCATTTATTATTTTATGTTATTTAAAGTCTTGATAATAATATCCAATTTGATAACAAAAAGGTGAGGGGGCAATGTTAAAATCTTGAGAGTTCTTCTATAAAGAATGAAAAACATTTCTTACATAGTTAAAATAAGAGAGCTCTTTTTAATATAATTTTTTACAATCTCCTCCACAGAATAGACAATGACTTTGTAACCAAATAAGAAGATATATTGATTATTTTCCTTGTCCATAAATTAAAACAAATAGAAGAACATGGGTATGTTCCAACTTTCACTTGCCTTTCTATGCTCTAATAACCTTTTAGTTTTCTTTCCTTTATCTTGATTAAAGCTACTATAAGTTACATCCACATAAAATGTTATACTTTTAGTGTATTTCTTTCTTTGAAAGTCATGAACCTAATTAACTTTTTTTTTTGCTTTTATTGCAGTTAAAAATTTTAAATAATTGTTTGGTAAACAATTTCTATCTTTTAACTTTAAAGAGTGGAAGACATTTTCAATTATGTAGTATATTAGGTTTCACCTAATAAAGCACAGGGAAGATGGTTTTTGAGTTGAAAGACTATTTATTTTTTAAAAAAGACAAAAGAAGACTTTGATATTGGATATTTAATTTGACATTTATTGTAATATTTAGAGTGTCATGCTCTTAACCTTATATCCATAATTATAAGTACTACTCCCTGTGTCTCAAAGAAATTTTCATGTTTGACTTTTCATATATATATTTAGAATGTCATTAATCAATATACCATATTATTAGTTTTTTATTCATATTTTTTGAAAATATCTATTTTTAATTGTAGTATCGACAAATGAGTTTTAGTTGGGGGTATTGTAAGAAAATATGACTAAAGTGTTTTCACCAAACAACCATTTGGGACAAAAGAAAAAAGAGAGCAAGATTATTTTTTGGGGATGAAAGGAGTATAATTTTCATCTTTTATCTTACATTTAATTGTAGGTACCTTACCAATGGAGTTTAATTAGAGGTATTGCAGAACAATTCATGAATTAAATGTTTTGAACAAACAGTTATTTAGTGACAAACAAAAATGAAAATTAGCACGATCTCCTTGGGATGGAGGAAGTATAATTTTCATTTAAAGAAACTTTCATTTAATTTTTATTGTAAAGATATACATGATTCCACATTTAATCTTGTCATACACTATAATATGAACTATATTAAAAGACAATTTTTAAAAGACTTTAAAATTGAAACAAATGTGTATTAAAATTATATTAAATGAATATCATATTACAACTTTAAAATGGTAATGTCAATTTTTTAATAATTAGTTTAGCTATTAAAAAGCTTATATTAGTTTTATGCCTTTTATATTCATTTTAATTCAAACAACATAATAATAAATTTATTCATAACATGAGATCACAATTTATTATCAAACATGTTTAATTGCTTTGTTTTAAAGCACAACACAACATAATTAACTGTAATGCACTACAATGCAGTCAACATGTTTTTTTTTCCTTACAAATCATTTGCAAAAAGATCATTATAGGCTTTACTTTAATAAATAATGGATATCTTAGGCTGATTCCCAAAAGCCTCAAAAAGAGATAATTTGTCTTTGTTATAATAGACTACTTCACCAAATAGGTAGAGGTAAGAACTCCGACTTAAATAACTACTAAGAAATGTTATCTCTTTCATGTAAAAGAATATTATTTATCATTTTAGGTTATCCAAAGTCTTGATAATAGATAATGACCAAATTTGATAATAAGAAGGTTAGAGAGCATTACTAGAGGCTACATATAAACCACAAGTTCTCATTAGTATTCCATCCCTAAAAAAATAGCATACTAAGTTTATAAGCATGATTCTTTTAAACATGTTAGAAAAGAAAATACAAGAAGCAAAAGGAAAATGTGTTGGTATTTTTTTTAATGAAATTCCATGGGCATACAAAACCACCCATAAGTCCTACACTAAAGAAAAAACATTTCTCCTCACCTATGATACTAAATGCATGATCCCTGTTGAAATTAGGTGCTCTAATTATAGATTGTCATACAACTCACCTAACAAAAACTAGAAAGAGCTTAAGGTTAATCTTGATCTTGTAAAGGAATCTTGACTAGCAGTTTATATGAGAAACAAGACATACAAATGTAAGACAACCCATTATCATAATACAAAAGTTAAAAATAAACAATTTAGAATGAGGGATATGGTATTAAAAAATCAAAGGTAGCATACAATTCAAAAGAAAGAGGTAAGCAAACCTTAATATTGGATAGACCATATATGGTTATAAAGGTGATCAAAGTCAATACCCACCATCTTCAAGACACTAAAGGGAATAGTCTTCCACATGTATGACATTTAGATCATCTAAGGATGTATCATTAGTAAATTAGCCATCTCTTGTATTTTAATATCTTTCTAGATAATAGAATTAACACTTCTTTTCATGCATGCTCACCATTAAATTTTCTTCATAAATTTTTCTCTATATATTGCTCTTCATGGAAATATTTTGTCTTTTACTCTGTATCCTAGATAGGCTAAGGGTAAGTAACACTCCTACTTTTGAGAGAGTACTAGCTAGCATGATTGGAGTAGGAGAAGTTGCATCCCTCACCTCTTCTAGGATCGAGAGCGGTGAAGGGGTCCCTCTTTAAGCTCAATTATGTATTTTTACTTTTAAGTTGACCTTGTTGTTGTTTCTCTAAATTTCATCTCTTTATATGAGCTATTTTCTATCTTCTCTATTATTATTTCCCTTTAGAGACAACCCACTGAGTCTCTTGTGGACCATGATCTTGATTTTTAAGACAATGAAGAATCTATTAATTATATATCACTTTTAGTCTTCTACTAGATAACTTCTTGGGCCTGTGGCCACCTATACCAATAAAAGATACACCAAATGAGAAATAATTATAAAAGTTCAAACATATACATAAGGTAAGATTTTCCTAGTGAATGCATATTTGTTAAGAGGTTGATGTTATTTTTGGATATGGACTATTGTAATTAATCGCACATAACCTTTTTACATATAATAGACCTATATTCAGACTATATGGATCTTGTGTGGTCCTTTAAATAATAGGGCACCCTATATGTCCTAGGTCCAGACCATAAGAATTTCTTTTCTATGCTTTACCATACATCATTCTCCCTCATAACTCCTTCAAATAGCTAGTTTTACTATAAAAGATCCAAGACATAAAACTTTTATTCTCGAGGGAAAAAGAATAGAATTAAGATATTCCATGTTCACTACCAGCATAACCTATTAGTTGATAGTAGTACCTAAATACTACTAAGGATGACTCTTTTAAATCTTGTAAGGATGTCCCCCCACTAAATATTACTAAAGATGTCCTTTATTAGCATAGCCTACCACCAGACTCTTCTTTAGTGAATGACCATTTGCTAAAAGATTGGTGTTCTCTTTTGATATCGATTATTATAACTAATCACACAATAACCTTTTCACCTTTAATAGGCCCATATTAGATTATATGTACCTCGTAAGGTCCTTTAAATATTAGGGCACCCTTAGATCTTCTAAGTCCAGGCCATGAGGATTGTTCTTCTATACTTTACCATACATCATATTCTCATACAACTCCTTTGTATAACTAGTTTTATTATGAAAGAGCCAAGATATAAGACTTTTGTTTTAGAGGGAAAATGTATGAAATTAGGCTGATACATTTCCCCTAATAGCATAACCTATCAATTGATAACAGTACCTAAATACTACTATGGATAACTCTTTTTCATACTGTCTTATGTAGTTTTTGAAAACAACCATGGTGGCCCACCTATTCAAGTGTAACTAGCTTACATAGAAGTTGCAGTAAAAGAATACATTTTATGTAATCCAAGATAGGAGGAACTTGAAGGCCTACCTTTAAGCTGTCTACTTATCTTCTCTACTTGAAAAATAATTTAGCCATATACACACTCCTTATTGGGCATTAATATCTATTATTTGTTGCATTATTATTGTGTTAATGAAAGTATCTTCTAAATAGTCCCTGAGTTATCTATTATTTGAAGTTTTAGAAAGGAGGCTAACCTTAAACAAAGTGATCATCAAATTCTAGTAAAACCTAAATGAAATCCTCTAAAACAACTCCTACACGGTTTAATTTTAGACCTAGATTGAGCAATAAATCAGGTTAAAAGATTTCATAATTGATCCACTGGTTCATGTTTAATAATAATATTGAATAATTTTTTATGTTTTAAAAGTTTTTTTTAGGTTTTTTTTTTCAATTTGATAATTGACCTTGTAAACTAGTTGGAACTAATATAGTTGTTCAAATATCCACCACACAAAAACATAAAAGTTATCAGATGATTCTGAAAATTAATATTTTAGAAATAATTTTGGCCAAATAAACATATTAAAGGGATAGAATGGTAATAAGCACCCTTTATCATCATTCAAAGTTGATTTTTGCGTTATATATATATATATATATATATAAAAGTTCATTTCTACGAGAGCATGGGCATAACTCAAGCCATTGGTTTCTAAATTTCTCATCTTTTAGAACGAAAAATCACCGGTGCTTATTGCTCGAGTTTCGTAGTGTAAATTTTAGTCATATTGTTTTTCTCCCAAAAACTGCTAAGTTCATAACATCCTTGCAAATTTTCAAATGAAGAAAGTTTATGTTCATGGTTCAGATTTGCAGCGCAACAACACTTTGTTAGATCAATTTTTATTTTTTTATTTTATTTTTATCTAAGAACTGATCGCGGTAGGATAAACTCAATTGCATATAACACAATTCTCAAGAGTCATGATAAGCAATTGAATGATGTTGATGTTGAACCTGCAATTCTTGTATTGGCTTGCTATAATCCTCCAAATGCATGGGAGTCCAGCAAGCAGCTGTCAATATTTGATCGACTGACACTCACACGTGAAGGCGACATAATCCATTAACCAATCAAGAAGGGTTTTCTTCGCACTAGGACCATTCAATGCCGACGCTTTTTTTTAGGTCAGTCTTAGCCGTCTTGCAAGGAATTGGTTGCAGGTGTGGGAGTCTTGGACCTACGCTTTCTAGTTACGTATGAGCAAGTATATCCTAATTTCCAGTCGAGTTAAAGCATGGAGGCTGGTCTTAAAGATTAGAAATGGATTTCTTATACTCTTGACTATGAAAGTAAAGAGACTTAGTGCCTTTGGTCCAATGGTAAACAACTTTAGACCACCACCAAAACTCGTGCGTGACTTTGATCTCTACTTGTAACACTAGATTTTCTCTTTTATTTTATTATCAACCAAAACTTTAATGATTATTAAGAATCTAATGCATGATAATAGAGCCTTATTAATTGGTGAGTTGTTTAATTGAACACAGAGCACGTTGCCTAGGATTTGGGATTGCATGTTCTTAGCCTAGGATTTGGGATTGCATGTTCTTGAGCTAAGCTTCTGATTGGATGTCCCCACATAAATAAAGATGATACAACCAATAAGGTTGAATCATACTAGGAAATTGTAAAATTAACAAGCCGGTAATCAACGTTGATAGATAAAATAACATAACCTAATCTTCCATTCCTCTAACTAAAAATGAGGACAAGTGTTAATCATTAACTAAATGGTATATAAGTGCTGATCTCCCCATCACAAACTTCCACTGCTCAAGTAGAAATGAGATCTGATTGTCATAACTTGATTTTACATTCTATAAATTATCATTTAAAAAACATATAAAAGAAAAGGTGACTTGGTTGGTAAGAACAGGCTGAAGAGAGATCCAAATGCATAAACAAGAGATGAAAAAATCAAACTGAACAACCAGAACAATGTACTCAATCTACATTTATTACCTAAAGATGTTAGGTTTAGCAAGTTAGTAGAGAATTTGGTTGAACAGGTGCAAGTTGTGCATCAAGAAGTTAGGAGGAAACTAGAAGAAGCAGCTATCAAAAACAATCACACAGCAAACAAGCATAGACAATTTAAATTGTTTTAAGAAAGAGACATTGTCATGGTTTTCTTGCGCAAAGAGAGGTTTCCAGTAAGCACCTATAATAAACTAAAGATGAAGAAGTATGGTTCGTACAAGGTGCTAAAGAAAACAAATGATAATGCTTATGTTATTGATCTTCTAGATAGCATAGGCATATCAAAGACCTTCAATGATGTTGATCTTTACGAGGACTTTCTAAATACTAAACTCAACTCGAGGACAAGTTTTTCTAAAATAGGGGAGATCGACGTAGAATAATTAGCCCATGAGTTTATAGACCAAATTGAGGCATAAGTTATTGTTTTTCTATTTTAAATATTTTCCTAGTTAATTTTATATTTTAATTATTTATTTCCTACTTAGTTTAAGACTTTTAATTTAATCAATATTTTAATATTTAGGAATCCTATGCTAGATGGATTCTATTAATTAGGTAAGTTTTAATTAAGAATAATTTTCTATAAAGGATTTTAGTACTAATATAAATAGGGATGTCTAGTTTATTTTATGGAGATCAAGATTATTATTCAGATTTAATAAAAATACTAGAGAGTTTTCTCTAGATTTCTCTATAATTTGGTCTATAACTATAGGGCTTGAGAACCTTAGTTTTATCTTTGTTTTATATTGCATCGACAAGTTAGTGTTCGAGTTCTGGATCTAGTTTCAAATTTGGGTGTTTCAAATATGGTGAGTTAGGGTATTGAATTTCTGAGTGCCATAAATTAGATAGTTGTCTAGGTAAAAATTTATTGGTAGAATAATGAAATGAAAAGATAAGTGATCTCGTGAGGAGGTTTTGCAAGGTGATAACAATGTTACTTTAACCATTTAGAAGAGCTTGTTTGCTTCTAAAGGTGATTCAAGTGAAGATTGGCAATGTACTAGCCTTTTTTGTTCAATTTGTACCATTAAGGATAAGATATGTAATTTGATCATTGATAATGACAGTTATGAGATCGTGATGTTAGTTGAGGCAGTAAAGAAATTTCAGCTCAAGATAGAAAAACACCATATGTTCTATATAGATGAATTCTGTATTGTTTTGTTTTCTATAGGGATGAGATATTTTGATAGTGTTTGGTAAGATATGGTATTTAAGGATACGTGCCATCTATAGTTAGGTAGACCATGATAATATGATTAGTATGTAGTGTATGACAGACAATGTAATATGTAAGGGAAGTGTATAATATTTGCGCTCAAAAGATAGGCAATTATTGAGAGCAAAGGCAAAATATATTGTTTTTATCATAGTTTATGAAAAAAAAAGAGTGAAGGAAGAAAGAAGAATAATGGAGAATCAGAATGATGTGAGAAATACTAAGGTGTGGAACAAACCATTAATGACTTGTAATGATTATGTAAAGATTAAGAGTATGATGCGAATTGATTCTTAGCTCATTTTATCTGAGTGCTAGTACACATAGGTTAATAGAGTGTAAGGGTACTAATATCACTTTTAATGGTCAATAACAATAGCATCATAGGTACTAACCAGAACTTGAGGATGAGTTCTTTCCAACCTAGGGAGGTTAATGCAAGATGTTTTTTTTTTCCTAACACACATTCTTATATTAATGTACATAATGTTTGTTCTAGCTGTTAGATAGGGCTGAGATTTTACTAGGAGATTCTAGAGGCTTTGTTTTCTATAGGGCTAAAAGTTTATAGTCATTTGAGTTCAGGAAGGCCTTCAAATAAGGCTAAAAAAGTACTGATCACGATTCGCAATATTCTTTAGATAATTTAGGATTTTTTTCCTATTTTGTGTATAACTCTTTTATTATTTTTCTAGTTTTGTTTAGGATTTCTTACTAGCATATAAGGAACCTATAAGAGCTCTAATATAATTTTTTTATTAGAATATTTGTTTGGTGAAATATTCATATTAAAATTTCTAATTAGGTTTTGTGGTGTGACCCTGTTTGGTAGAATTTTGTGTTGCTTATTCTTGTTGTCTTTTCTCTATGATGTTTTTATTTGCGTCAGTTTGTATCAGAACTCCGTGTTAGATATGTAAATGGCTAAATAGGTGCAAGAATCTTCAATTTACAATAAAATATTACTTATATACCCAGTAGAAAATTTTCTATTATTGGTTATGGGTGTCGAAGACTAAGATATCCTATTTTACAGCTTTTAGTTGTTTTCTTTTTAAGAGTATTGATTGTTTATCTATACTTGTTTCATGTGAACCTTAATATATTTATTAATGCTTTCTATATTATTGACCTATTTTTATTGAGCAAGAAGCTTGTTCATTATGTATTGAGTCAATAAAACATGAAATTCTAGTTGTCTATAAAAGTGAGATTACCCCTAAAAAATTGTCACTTGTGAGTTCTTTGAGTTTCCATTGCCAACAATTGATCTAGCCATGCATCAGGTAGGGATATACAATCTTTTAGAAATTTCATCATTGGTTTCTGTTGCATGTTTTAGCATAATCTAATATACCTTCTTTTCTTTTAATTTTAGGAGGTTTGTGGGAATTGAACATAACTTTATCACATTTATAATAGGTACATAAGAATACGAGAAAAATATAATCATGAGTCTTGATACAATCTAAGTCAAGTCTGAATTTGGCTTTAAAATATCTGCTGAGTAGTTTTGCGAGATTAAACATATCTTTCAAAATGTATATTGGAACGAGCTGAAATTTTTCAGGGAGATACTAGAAACATAAAACTATATTTTGATAAATTTGAAGGTCAAATGCTATGATATTGCCTTTCTTGATTTTCTAGGTAAAGTGTTGCAAGCTAATTTTTTCATTGAAGATATCCATCGCATCGTGTGTTGCATTCAAATGCTTTTGATAAATGTATAAAGTATGGTGGATTTATTACGGTTAACATGATCTTAGACGGCATGTATGAAAATATAACAATTAGAATGAGATGGTATGGTGAGCATTCTTATCCTCCTTTTCTCAACCAATTCCCACATTACCTTTTATGGATATGGTTCTCCTGAATTTGGCAGTCAATATTGTTTATGAAATCTTGAAATTTTAAGAGAGATAATTTCTTTTGGGTACACAAATAAGTATAAAATAAAAAGAGAGTGGAGTAGACACGTGCCAAATAATCCCTTTTTCTCTTCCCACTACCATTGCCATCGCCTTTGCATAGGCTAGCGATGCGACACTTGCCAAATCATCACCAACCAGTTACGGTTAACTGGGGAAAGGGTACTTTTGATATTAGATCATGGAACAACAATCCAATTCCTCCTTTAACATTCCCCCCCTGCCGCTGCCGCCATCCATTAATTATTACCACTAAATTCACCACCGCCGATCGTTGACTTGCCTTTTGTGTGCCTAAATGTGGAAAAGATTGCACAGTTTTGCTGGCTCTCTCCGTGACTTTGGCGGATGCACGCGTCATAACAACGGCGCTTCCTCCTCTTGTCAAAATCCTGGAGGTATCTCTTACAAAAATATTTTTTTTATTAAAATTATCTTCTTAATTCGATGCTTGATTTTGATTAAAGAAATAAAATGAAAACTTGATTTTGATTTCTAACAAATCAACTATCCAGTTAACCACACTGGAATGGAGTGATTAGGTTGATTAATCCATGCTATTTATCCATGTAAATAAATATGGAACTCAGGTGGAGATTTGGATCGTGGTCAAAGAGCTTCAAGAGTTAACAAGGGTGGTCCCACCATGCCATTTCAGGCAGTGCGATTGTATATTCAAGACCACCATGTAATTATGCAATGGTTTTGCTTAATGTTTTTTTTTTTTTTTAATGTGGTGGATAGTTTAGAGGTTTTATTATTCGTGAGTTGAGATTTAAGCTCAAGTGTTATTAGTTTTAGGTTGTTTTATGTATCTTGTATTTGATTAGATAGATGCATGCTTTCTTCAGGTGGTGATGGATAATGGCATAGTACAAGTTACCTTATCGAAACCAGCTGGAATTGTCACCGGGATACGATATGATGGCATCGACAATTTGCTTGAAGTTCTCAATCGTGAAACAAATAGAGGGTATATGGTGTTACAGCTGCTGTTTATGTACATAGTATTCTTTTCTTTTTACTGTCTTAACTCATATTTCTTTGTATACCGAATAGAAATATAGCTCAAACACCCTTACTTTATTTTCTGAAAAGTTTTTCTAGTCTAACGGGCAGGCCACATGTAGCTTGTGGTATGTCCATCTTCCAAATGATTCTGTTTATGTGGACATAAACAGCAGTGGCTAATTCGTAATTGAGTCAGGGACTCGTATATTTGCAACCATAGCATCACTGTTTGATTTTAGGCTAGTGAATTAAACAATGCAGATTCACAGGTGAAAATGATTTTTAGCCATTCATAGATTCCTTTTCTTTTGAAACTGAATCATGCTGATATTGATGAAAGATTCCTGTCACTCGTGACTAGGAACTTACTTGTTTTTATTTGTAATTGCAGGTACTGGGATCTTCACTGGAATCCACCTGGAGGCAACGGAATATTTGATGTGTATGCCCCTTTTTTCTTTTTCCTTACATGTTTTTCAACCAATGAAGTCTTTGTTTGGTTATGAAGCCAAAATTGAAACTGGAGTTTTTCTTTATTGTACAATGTAACCTGATTGTCAGAGAACAGTCATTACTTAAAAGGTTGCATTTTTTTAAAAAATTTAAATAGTGTGCATGGTGAAGCTATGCTGACATGTCTTGGAATGAATATATATATGCGATTGCTTTAAAAAATTTATTCATACATCTCTCTCTCTCTCTCTCTCTCTCTATATATATATATATATATATATATATATATATATATCTTTCTTGTGTATATATCTTTCTTGTGTGTGCGCGCAGACATGCACATGCATGTTTCTGTAAGCTTTTGAATTATTAAAAAGATACAGAGTTTTGTGGTTAACCTCTTTTTCTTGCTTCTTCATTATTCTCAAAACGCACAATTATGCCCGTGCTAAATTTTATTTGTGGACTTCTTCACTTTTATAGCAAAAAAATAATGCTGGTTCTAATTCATATGTTTGTGCGAATGAACTGGTTGCTATGCAGGATTAGTGGAACAAGTTTTAGGGTCGTAGTGGAAAATGATGAGCAGGTTGAGCTCTCATTTACAAGAATGTGGGATTCCTCACTTGAAGGCAAATACATTCCCTTGAATATAGATAAAAGGTCCCTGTTCAATTTTTATATGTATGAATGCATATATAAGTGTATAAATGCCATTGGAATAAGATATATATATATATATATATATATATATATATATTCATAAAAATAATGAGAAGTATTTTAATTCTCCTCTAGGTTTATATTGCTACGTGGTTCCTCAGGCTTCTACTCATATGCCATTTACGAGCACTTGCAGGAATGGCCTGGTTTTGATATTGGCGAAACAAGGATTACTTTTAAACTCCGGAAAGACAAGTAAACATATTCTTAGCATCTTTGTCAATTTCCTAATAGATTGCCTGAGATTCGTTTGTGGTTGTGGAGTGAATAATTCAGTACATGTTGACAAAAACTTGAAGTTCCTCTGGTTTGGTCACTGCTACATATAGTTAAATGATCAGTTACAAAGATATTTCTACTTATTGTTTTGTGAATGTGAATATATATTATGTAGTATCACCAATGATATTTATATTATCTGTTTGCTAAGTTTAGGACTTTGTAGGTTCTAATTTAAATTTCACTAGTGTCATGAAAAAAATAAAGAAGAAGAAGAAGACATCATCCCTCATATAATCAATAAAAGAGTGTTTAGAATTGTCTTCATTGGTATATGATCATGCAAAGAAGTCACCATGAGGTTCTTTTGGAGTGGATGATAGGTTTCAGTACATGGCCATAGCAGATAACAGGCAAAGATTGATGCCCTTACCAGATGACCGCTTACCAGGAAGATGTCAAGCCCTGGCTTATCCAGAAGCTGTCATTCTTGTTAATCCCAAAATGCCAGAGCTCGCAGGAGAGGTGCTTTACAAGTAAAATATAAGTAACTTCTTGTTGTTGTTGTTGTTGTTGTTGTTGTTGGTCTCTGAGTTGGTCTTGATTTTAGGTGGATGACAAGTACCAATATTCATGTGAAAACAAAGATAATCAAGTCCATGGGTGGATATGCTTCAAGCCTCCAGTGGGGTTCTGGCAAATCACACCAAGTGATGAATTCCGAACTGCTGGGCCCCTGAAACAGAATCTCACTTCTCATGTTGGCCCCACCACTCTTGCTGTAAGTGATTGATCTTATACTATGGTTTTGTAGAAATGTTTTGACATGTTGATGGATGCAGGCATGTCTGTGTCATTATTGCTATTATTGGTTGTATGTTCAACTCCATTAACTTTTAACTCAAATGACATAATTAGATGTTTCATAGTTCACATTATGCGGGAAAAGATCTGGTACTGAGTATAAGCCCTGGTGAACCATGGAAGAAAGTTTTTGGCCCTGTTTTTATCTATCTTAATTCTGCATCAAATGGAGAGGACCCTCTCTTTCTGTGGGAAGATGCTAAAATGCAGGTTTTAACACAAACCCACAAGTTCATGTTCCTGTAAATTGATTGGACAGTTGGACAGACATTGAGCTAAGTTTATATACAGATGATGGCTGAAGTCCAAAGCTGGCCATACAGCTTCCCTGCTTCTGAGGATTTCCAAAAGTCAGAAGAACGAGGGAATGTTTGTGGAAGACTACTAGTCAAAGACAGGTAGCCATACAAGTAGGAAAATAATAGCCCATCTTGTAAATAAGAAATTAATAAAAAGCAGAAATGATTGTGGCCTAAGTACATTCATGTGTGCAAGACAAGGATTTAGCATCCATATTTATCTTCATGTTATTTCTATTATTACTTTCTTAAAGAGTACCCTGGTGAGATGGATGTGGTTTGATTTTAGGAAGTCACCATTGATTTACATGATTGATTTTACTTTTATTTTAGTCAAATGAGACCAGTGGAATCATGGACTTATTGTTCAATGCAAACAAACTTCCAAAAAATTTTAAAACAAAAAATTATTCTTCTTTAACTTCTGTTGTTTGATTTGCTGGGTAGATGAATGGGATTAAATTTTTTGTTATTATGTTGCATAGGAATATAAGTGATGACTATATACTAGCAAGTGGTGCTTATGTGGGGTTGGCCCCACCAGGAGATGTTGGATCATGGCAAACAGAATGCAAGGTGATTTAAGTATTTTCTATGTTCTATGCAAGACTATTTAATTCTTTATCTTCCTAAAAATACAATATCCTATTATGCTTTTTAGTTATCCAAGGTCACTTAGCTACAATGGTTTAACCATTTTCTTTGAGAATTAGTTTTGTGGTCTTTTAGCTATTACTTAAGGGGGAATTTGCTAGCGATACAGAGCTCAATAATGGGAATTTTTACTTTATTGTACATAAACTCGTAGATTTTCCTTGCTAGTCTAAAATGATTGCAACAGTCGTGTCATTTTGGTGCTTTATTTTGGATCCCAGTTGAAATTAAAATTAATAAGCCCAATCATATTTAGCATGCATAGATACAATTAAATGTGGTGGACTTTGCAGTTTAGTATCATTCCAAATACAAAAGGCAAATTGGTGGTGCAAAGTTTCCTTTTCTTTAGCTGCCTTTTCTCATAGGGCCACCTGCAGTACATCAATAGAGGATGCGTGTCAATTGTGAATTGTCTTATACATGCAAAAAATGAGTTTACTCAGAGAATAGCGTTAGAATGGCAGACCTCCATACTTTTTTCTTGCTTATGTTACATAGTTAGATAAATGCATATTCTTTGAAAATGCTTGCAATAGCAGCTTTTGTGGGGGTGCTAAGGAAATCCTTGGGAGAGATAATTCATAGTGTTACAAGCTCCTAGAACATTTCAAAAGATAAATTGATCTTGTCTGTGTAGAGAAGTTATTTTTTGGGTTGCCTCTAAATGCTGTTTTTGACTTGTCATAATCTTGCCTGTTACCTCTTATCAAGTTTTGGGGTCAGATCTAAATAACGTGAACTTATCACAATCTTATCTTTTTACTTCATATTAGGTCAGGGGTCACAGCTAAACACTGCTGAACTCATCATAACCTTCCTTGTTACTTATTGTTAGGACTACCAATTCTGGACCAGAGCAGATGAGAATGGCTATTTCTCTATTAAAAACATACGCGCCGGGGACTACAACCTTTATGCATGGGTCCCTGGATTTCTTGGAGATTACAGATGGGATGCTATCATGAACATAATTTCTGGTTTCCTTTCTCAAACTCTATTGATCTCTTTTGAGTACTGTTTTTTCAATGATAGATGTTACAGAGTTCAAATATCATGCAATGTAGGTTGTGATATGGACATGGGTGATCTTGTGTATGAGCCTCCAAGAGATGGGCCCACACTGTGGGAAATAGGCATCCCTGACCGTTCCGCCGCTGAGTTCTATATTCCAGGTCCTGATCCAAAGTTTATGAATAATCTATATGCCAATCATCCTGACAGGTTAGCTCTCCTTGAATTTCCTATATAAAAAATCTAAGAAGATATCATAGACGTTGTAATACTTGTAAAAGATGATCTTCCATACGGAGCTTATTTTCTGGTGGGTGTTTGAAGTATTTTGGGATCCATTTAAATGCTAATTTAGATTTGAATGTTGATATATTTTCCTGTTTAATGAATCTAACATTACCCCTATACTGGAAGATTTCGGCAGTATGGTTTGTGGGGCAGATATGCAGATCTGTACCCTGATACAGATTTGGTTTACACAGTCGGTCTCAGTGACTACAGAAAAGACTGGTTCTTTGCTCAGGTTGTCAGGTGCGGTTCTTTTATCTTGAGATTTGCTTGACTCTGAGTGTCAGCCACTTTGTAATGGTAGTTGAGATTTATTACTTAGATAGCACCATCCATTAAAACATCGTACTTTACCAAGTAGCTGATATGTATTCTTTCGTGATTAATATGCTAAAAGACCAATTGATTTAGACTGGTAATCTATCAGCAATGCACTAATGGGAAAATACAGGCAACTATTCAGGTTCAATCTTATCTCCAACACCTTGGTTATGTTATAATGCTCCCATACCAGAAATATATAGAATATAGTATAGACTATGAATCTTGACTAGCATTAAAAACATGGGTAGTTATAATCCTAGCTTTTTCGTATTCTTACTCAGAGCTGATGTGTTTTCTAGTCAATAGATTAATTATCATGACAATTACGTCTCATCTTCAAGCTTCTCTGAGCTGCAGGAGAAAAGACGATGATACACAAGTAGGAACTACATGGCAAATCAAGTTCAAACTTGACAAAGTGGATCGGAACAGTAGCTACAAACTGAGAGTGGCAATTGCATCTGCAACCCTAGCAGAATTGCAGGTAATGTCCCTTCCCACACTGAATATTCACTTGCTGCACGGTGCGCATGGAGGATTGAGAGAATGAAAGGCCCAGTACGACCACATCCATTTTTGCTTGAAATTTACAATGCTAAAATCTTTTTTTTTATATTTTTTGGTGGTATCTTTTTCGAAGGTTCGTGTTAATGATGCAAAAGCACAACGTCCACTATTTACAAGCGGATTGATAGGGAGGGACAACGCAATTGCTAGACATGGGATTCATGGGCTCTACCGGCTGTATAATGTGAGTATTCCAGGAGCTCGGCTAGTCGAAGGAGAGAACACCATCTTCTTGACGCAGCCAAGATGCACCAGCCCTTTCCAGGGTCTCATGTATGACTACATACGTCTAGAAGGTCCTCCTTTTTCTGGATCCAGTAATGAAGCTTCCAGTTCATTTAAGTAAAATATCCAGTTAGGGTTGTGATCGGATTAGATGTATATTCCAATATCAATTCGTAAACACTATTGCAGAAAGAAATTCTCTGCGAGATCCATGAATCAATGATCGTGTGCCCATTCCTCCTGTTTCCATTCCCAGGTTAAGGACTAAAATTGATTCGTGGGGACAGATGGAGCAAAAGTCAGAGCTGGGGGACGCGCGAATTTGTTTCCCTTTGGAGGTGGAAACTGAAACGATGGAGAGTAAATTCTAACTTAATTCATGGAGTTGATTGAAACTAATTAATTGGTACATGTAGTATAAAAAATTATTAAATGGTTCTTTGGACATAATCAATTTAATAGTTTTTTTTTAAAAAAAAAAAAACTCACCTTCTTTCCTCGTCTATTTTTTCTATTTTTATCAACTTTGCCTTTTCCTCAGAGAAGGGACATAAAATTGACGTAAAAATAAAGCTTAAAAATATAGATTTTCGAAAAAGGAAAATTAATTAATCAGTTTTGTTAAACTATAAAGGGCCTGGTTATGATTAACTCAAATGGGTTCAAGAATCATGCGCTGCCTTTTAGATCCGCCAAATATGAGAAAGTACTTGGTGTGATTAAGTAAAATGTTTTCGTTTATGTAATTCAATTATATAAAATAAGTTAAAGTTAATCTAAGTTACCATCATTTTAAATCATTGAAGAAAAAACCAGCAAACATTAATTAACAATTCCCTCATCATTGATCACATTCTAGGTTTTTTTTTTTTTAGTTTTAATTTTATATTTTAACATTGAGATTGGGATTCATAATTTATTTTGATTTGCTTTCTATCGAGTTATTTTAGTATCATGATCCGGGTCATGAATTTAGTTAGTTGACCCAATTAACTCGAGTTTTTTTTTAATCTTTTTTTATTGAATTTTTATCATGTTTCATTCTTTAATGTTTGGTTGATTGAGAATTAGTTTTTATAATTTATTTTAGTTTACCTTTTGAGGTTATTGTGGTTTATTTACATGAGTCATATGTTTGGCCTATTAACTTGAGATGACTCAGGTCGTTTTGTTTTATTTATTAATCGATTTTTTTTAAAATTTCTTCATTCAATGTTGTGTTGATTAAGGATTTGGGTTCATATTTTGGTTCGGTTTACTTACTATAGAGCTATCCTGGTTTCATGATCCATGTCATATATTTGACAAGTTAATCCAAGTTACCAGATCAATTTAATATGTTGTCATCTCAATATTTAACAAAAAATATCATCTTAAGTTTTTTTAGTCAAACTATATTTTTATTGATCGTCTGGATTATTTTTTTATTTTCAAAGTTGATCAGGTCATATTGAATCAATCTCCATACGATTTAAATTTTTTTTCTACTAGAAAACACGTTAGCAATATCTATTTTTTTATTAAAATATTTTTAATTTCACCCATAACATAATACAAGTCAATAATCTAGTATCCCACTATTCCATCTAAATAATAAATATTTTTCTTAAAATAAATAAATAAATAAAGCTCCTATAATGCAATCTTTTCTTTTTTTCCTTTTTTCATTTAGATAGCATTTCTGACAAAGGGTTGGACATACAACTTTATTTGTTTTAGGTTTTGATGTTTACATGCATGAGACGGGACAAAAATACTAATCTATAATATTGTGTGTTTTTATTGGATGCAAAGCTATTTTGGATTAGCTTATATGCTAATTGAGATTAAATTTTTATTTTTTAACAATCTTAAAAACATATCTTTATACCAGTTTATGTTAAAAAAATCTAATAATTCTTTCAAGATTTAAATTTAGAAATAAAAATGAACGAAACACTTATAACCTAATTCC
>Ga0325414_1001220_pt1 | contig 24310 bp, 10 predicted proteins | sample PopdelMetagenome_8_FD_206183 | JGI IMG/M metagenome (GOLD analysis project Ga0325414, IMG submission 206183) | Populus deltoides microbial communities from Bellville, Georgia, United States - Leaf-PdKOR-R3 | ecosystem: Host-associated > Plants > Phyllosphere > Phylloplane/Leaf | place: USA... | reverse complement strand
GAAACATAAATAAACAAAATAAGAACATAAACGAGAAAGAAGTTAACTAAGTAAAGAAAAGGAAATGAAAGGCATAAACAAGATATTAATATAAACAAAACTTAAGTATTACAAAAGAGAGCAAGAGCATGATCTTGATCTCAACACTAAGATGCCTAAATACATGGCAAATGCCTTCTTTTATAGGCCAAAATTTGGAACTATTGATTTGTTGACTAATTGATGAGTGGGTGGCCACATCTTGACTTGGTGACAATCCTTATCTTCTTGTCTTCCAAAAACATCATTGATAACATCAGGATTTGAACAGATTCTCCCATGAAGGTTCTAGAAAATTGTCTCAGCTTTCTAGAAAAAAAAAGATGAGGTCATTTGGACTTCTAGAACACGAGCTATGAGCTAAACACTGAACAGTGTCTGGGCTGCAGGACAGATTCGGACTTCTCCGTTGTTGCTACAATTTGGACTTGAAAACGACTTTTTTAAATCTTGGGCTCCACATGAAAGTTGTAGGCTTTTGTCTTATCTTTCCATCCATATAAAATAGACCTAAATCCAAGATCAAAGCAAATAGGGTTTGAGCTATCAAATCTTCCATTTACCCTGTGATTTGCATCGAAGGCGAGAGCAGGAGAGAGGAGAAGGAGTGAAATGAAGGCGAGGAGAGGAAGGGATCGAGCAATGGTTGCTGAGGACATGTCGATCGCCGGTGAATGTGGGATCTGATTGTGATTGATCGAATCAAAATCAATTTTTTCTCTTAAATCTTTTTTCAAAAACGGATGAATTATCTCGCTTAGCTTAGAATTTTTATTTTTATGGGGGGGTGTGAAGAGACAGTAATGTAAGGCAAGGAGCTCGGGATTTCATATTTGCAATTGACTTGTTAACGCTTTTTTATTGGTAAGTAAATGATTTATTTAATTATTCATGTCCAAACCAGTATAAATGAATATATATAATAAGTGTGTGTGTGTGTATACACACGCCCATCCAGTCCGTAGAATTATAGTCATTAATTGTCTAAGCTATATGTAGGGTTTTTTTTATTTGAATCCATTAAAATAATTATTTTAGTTTTTTATTCAAAAAAATTATAAATGCATAAATTTTATTTTATAGTTTATAATAATAAGAAATAAACTAAAACAGAAAAGTTTTTTCACCCTTTCAATGTAATAAAGTTACTTTTTTAAATATATGATAAAAACAATTTGGTTAGAATACTTCAACTTAAAAGAATAACATAGTATCTTTTCAATATAAAATTTAAAACCTTTTCATATATATACTCTATGTTCACTAGAAAAAAGTTATTTTTTTTTTATCAATGTGGGATAAAATTTTTTTTTTGGTTTAAATACTTCAATTTAAAAGCATAACATAGTATCTTTTCAATGTGTGATAAAAAAACTTTTTAAAATATTCTTTTAAACTTCATTATTTACAAAATGTATTCACATTGATTTTTTTTTATTTTTTCATATGAAATATTAAATTTTTAATTTTTTCGGGTTGACCTGAGTTGACCCATGAAACCCAAGACCCGACTTCTTGACCGGGTTAACCTCCGGGACGGATTTAATAACTATGGTTAATAGATGAAGGATTTAACCCCATAGTCTTTCTTTTATTTGAATTCTGCCAGAAAAGAATTTGAATATGAAACTTGTATGTTTCAAGTAGGTTATACTCGAAATTAAAATGTAGTGTACTCTTGTCTGGGGACATGTGATAAAAACTTGACGATGCAAATAAAGGGTTGTTAAATAATTGACAGAACAATTTTCAATTACAAATTTGATGCGGATTAACGGATGCAAATAAAGGGTTGTTAAATAATTGACAGAATAATTTTCAATTATAAATTTGATGTGGATTAACGGGAAGGAAAAGGAAAGAATATACAAAATGTGAAACATATTAAAAGAAACTAAAAAGAAAAAAATGCAATGATTTGAAATACAACAAGTCATATGCACAACCAACAACCAACAACCAGCTATCTGGTGTAAATTACATAGATATGAAAACTTTTTACATTGTGACAAAATTCATTATAGTAATACACTAGTTACATGACCCGCGCGATGCCGCGGGTCAATGACTTTTATATAAAAATATAAAAAAAAATTAAGATCTAAAAGTATTAGGTCTTTTTGCAAAGTTATACCCAAGAGTCTTGGGTGTGGCTGCAACGCCTGACCCAAAAGTAATATTTATAATATTAAACTTGCATGACCCAAGTTTAAGTGGGTCTGACTGCAATACCAAACTCAATAGTCTTGGATATGGGTCTGGCTGCAAGATCGTGTCATAAAAGTGTGATAATTAAAAATAAAAAAACAAAGAAAAAAACCAAAAGGAAGAAAAAAATTAATGAAGAAAAAGAAAAAAATTTAAATTAACTGGGTTAACCCTTCAAACTAGGTTAGCCCGTCAAACCTTGGATTCGTGTCGTGAAAGTTTGATAACTAAATAGAAAAAAAATTGACAGGTTAACACAATATTAACTGGGCTAACCCGTCAAACCAGGTTAACCCGTTTGAAGATTAACAAACTAAATTAAACGAAAAAATTAATTAAAAAGGAAAAAAGCAAAATAAAAGGAATCAGCCTTTTCACTGTGGACTCCAAACCAATATTTAAGATTAATAATCATATTATTTAAATCATATCATCCATGTATAAAAGAATGATTATAATAACTCAATTCTGGCTATTCTCTAGAATTCATATTTTTTAAAATCAAAAATAAAAAAAAATCAAAAAATAAAAAAAATAAAATGAAGACTAGTAACATGAAGAAAGTAGATAGAGGATGATTCCAAAAAAATACATAGAAATTAAACTATAATTTTAAAGAAAATTCAAGGTCTAATTGTATCCTGTTGTGCCAAAACTTGAAGAAACAAATGCAAATTTAAGGTCAAATTAAATGATTATTGGATAAATTAGCATAAAAATTAAGTCCAGGGACATAATAAAATTTTTAATAGACCAATTCGATTTAATCATGAGTCAAATTAAATTTTAATTATGTTTAAGAAATAATTTGGGTCCAATTGAAGGATTTAATTAAGTGTAAGAACTTAATTATACTTTAAATGAGTCAAATTAAAAAAAAAGACTAACATTGTGAAGAAAGAAGATATGGGAGGATTTCAAAAAAATACATAAAAATCAACTTGTAATTTTAGAGAAAATTCAAGGTCTAATTGTACCCTATTATGCCAAAAAAATAGATAAAACAATGCAAATTTAAGGTTAAATTAAATAATTATTGAACGAATTTGCATAATCATTAAATTCAAGGACATAATTAAATTTTTAATAGGCCAATTTGATTTAATCATAGGTCAAATTAAATTTTAATTATGTTTAAAAATTAATTTGGGTCCAATTGAAAGATTTAATTAAATGCAAGAACTTAATTATACTTTCAATGAGTCAAATTAATTTTATTAGGGGTTTAATTGATGAAAACTTAAGTTTGGGAGCCTAATTTGAGCTTAATTGAAAATATTAGAATTTTAAGAGACCAAATTTAATTTTTACCAAGTTAATTGATTGAAATCAGGGGCAAAATCAAAAGAAAATTTAAGTTTTGAGGCCAATTAGGGGTCAAATTGAAGAAATTCGCAGTTGAGGACTGATTTGCAAAGGTGTCAAACTATAAAGACTTAATTTGAGTGAAATCAGGGGTAAAATTAATGAAATTAAAAGTTTAATGGTCAATTAAGGGCTCAATTGAAGAAATTCAAGACCAAGGATCAAAATGAAAAAGTCACCGATATCTGGGCCAAAAATTGAAGTTTTTCCAAAGACTAAATTGCATAAACTTTAAAGTTTGAAGCTGATCAAGGGTGTAGATGAGATAAATCAGACATTAAAGGACCAAAACAAACTTTAACAAAACAGCGTTGTTTTGGTTACTATCTATCTTTTTCAATCTTCTTTGAAATAACATCACAGAGAGTTTAATTTACAAATGCATTTAATGTCTCTAAACTTTACCAAATTTGACCAAACATGATGCAAATGATCATCTAACATTGCTTTATAATCTCATATGGTCCGTTCAGACTTATTGATATCACGATGGCTGTGGTGCAAGTCTAAATTGGCCAATTTAGACAGCCTTCAACTAGCAAATTTGACAGTTTATAGTGCCTAATTTGAATCAATGGTTGAGATCTTTCTCAACCAAATCAAGGCCCAATAGTTTTCCCTAGTGTTAACAAGATTGCCCTCTTTTATTCCTTATAAATAGGGGTTGATTACATGGCTTGAGCATGAAGAAATAAGAAGCCAAAGTTGACACAAAACCATCTCTACCTAGTTTTTTTTTCTACCATTTTTCTTCTCTTTTCCCCTTCTCAGCCATCACTTTGGCTAGCTCCACCGCCATGCCTTAGCCACAATGTCTACCACCAACCACTCACTGGTCTTTCCTGCAATACCAGGAACTCCTCTAGCCTCTCTTCTCCTCCTGCCAAGCAAGGTTACTCTTCCTTTTGCTCCCTTGAAATGTGCCCCATAGCCAACCTAACCACCCTTTAGTAGTCAACTTTTTCAGGCAATAATAGCAACTTTGAACCAATGGTTGGGATCCTTTCTGGTCAAATAAAGGGCCAATATTTGGCAATAGTAAAGAAAACATGTTCCTCTTACATCCCTATAAATAGAAGTGGATTCTATTCCCTGAAGAGGATGAAATTAGTGTGCAAAGTTGGCCAAAAATCATCTTTTTTTCTTAAGATTTTCCCCCTCCACCGATCTCACTTTCTCCCTCCTTTTCTCCCACCTCTGGCGACGCTACCACCTCCAGCTACTGTGCATGATCTTCCCTACAACACTAGGAACGCCCCCAACCTTTTTCACTTCCAGCCAAGCAAGGCTGCTCTTCCTTATGCCACCTCGAAACCTGCAACTTAGTCATTTGCATGCAGAAATTTTGCATGCAAATGGCACTTTCTTTCTTAATTTAGTTAGCTGAACCCGTTTCTAGCCTAGCCAAGCCCAAAATGTATGGGCCGGATCCGACCCGATAAAAGAAAAATAAAAAAATTTAAAAAATCCTTTCAAAAAAATTTATGATTTTCTTGCATGTTTTTCCTACCAATTTTGCATAATATCGAGTTGTATATTTATATTGTATGATACAAACTCGTTATTAAAATACCTAGTTTTCTCTGAAATATTTCTAAAACTAATTCAAAAAAAATCTCAAAACTTTTAAATTAATTTTACATTTCAAAAGACAAAAAATAAACAAAAAAATATTTTGTTTTCATGCAAATGGCTAAATCCTAAAAAATTTGTAAGCATATTTTCATAAGAACAAAAAACAAAAAAATTGCATCTTTCTCATGTTTTAAAAATCCAAGAATGGATATCATAACTAGTTTATGATTATCTATTAGGATTTGACCGGAGCATTAAAAACCCATTTACAATATTTTTATTAGGGGTTTGATAATTTATGGGTGTGTAAAATTACACAATAGAGTACACCCTCAGGTATTAAAGATACAAGACATAAAATAAATGCAATGCTGAAACTCAAACTGTAGAATGGTTAGGATTTAACCTGATAAGGTAGAGACTCTCTTGTGAAGAGAGATCTACCTTGAACCGTAGACAAGACCAATAATAGAAACCCGACCTAGAAAAAAATAATGAAATAGCAATGCAACTTACCTTAGGTAGGGTGCACTGAGAATGATACATCTTTTCCTTGCATAATCAATCCCTTACCCAGACTCTTGTAGACCATAAGTTTCTAGTGATCATAATATTAGGTGGCGACTTGTAAACTTTAACCATAATTTTATGATTAAATCCAAAAATCCTTCGCAACAACAACAAACACCTCCACAAAAGGCATGATAAAAACCTCGTCATTGCCCCCTTGACATCACGGCACCCCACAAAAATGATTATGATGTTATCATATTTTTATATTATATCTTGTTTCACAATAATGACAAACTATCTTTATCAATGGAAATAATAAGCATGTTCATCTTCCACATTTCTTTGTTAGAGATGAGTGTTGTCAACTCTGCAGATTTGAGCTTTTTAGGGACCTATATTTCAACCTTCGTATGCATGTGTGAGATTTAAACATGAATGCATGCATGCTCATGAATGCAAGTGTAGATACAAGTACATCGAATATGGATTAACCTATTCAAAGAGCTAATCGATGACTTCTTTCTTGAACACGGGCAGAAATCCATAGTCTAATTAATTTGAAAAGATCTTATCCTCCTCTCGGTTAAATCTCATACACATGAGAGAGTGTAAAACATAAAAGTGGATCTAAACCTTTTTATTCAAAAAAAGACAAAAGATTTCCATATATGGTAATTTCTTAGCCTTGGTTTATGGTAAATTCCTCTAACTAGTTACATCATCTTAGGTTCTTGCTCGTATTTAGAAAAAGTCATGGTTTTAGATCAGAAAATCCTGTAGAGTTTATGATTATTGATCAGGTATGCCTTGATGCAAAATGAAGGTAGCACATAAAACCTAAGGATCAGTTCTATTATAAGGTGAGCATGGATAAGTTTTCTGCTAAGTCTCAAAAAAAGCCTCAGATTTGTCTATTGACAATCTCTGTAAAGAAAATATAGGAGCGTTGTGAGGAATGGTGACACGACCAAAGAGTTGATGTCTTCTCCTAAGTGTGGGAGTGTCGAAGTAATAAATAACCCGGCAAGACTGAGGTCGAACCATAGGGATATATAAATTATAAATAATAATAATAATAATAATAATAAGTTACAGAGGACTTTGAGATGTAAGATTAATGTGAAGATTAAACAATGATAAAAATAATTGTTAAGGTTAGAGGATCCATTAATGGTATTTCAAACAAGAATAATATAAATTCTTTTTATCACTCAACTAGAAACCACACACAAAGGATGTTCCGATTAGATTATAAATTGTAAACATGATTACATTAGTTATCTTATTCAAATAATACTAATACTTGTAAATGTTGTGAGGTATTCGTGATTATAACTTATGTTAACAACAAATCATGTTCCTTTCATTGCACAGGTGTCGGTTATACCATACGGTGAGGCTATGAAAGTGCAAAGTATTTGTTGTACCAAGGGTTATACAACATAAATCTAAATTAACCATTTAACAAGCAAAGTATTAAAAGTGCACAAGATAACAAATACAAAACATGTTAGTAAGTCCATATTGAGTTTATACTATACTTATTCTTACACCATTAGTGTAACCTTTTCACCTTGACATAATAAACTTAGCTAAACATAATTATTTATGTTTCTTTTCTTCATTAAGTATAGTAAAGGAAATGAAAGACATAAACAAGAGATTAATGAAAGCAAAACTTAAGCATTACAAAAATATAAAAAGAGAGAGCAAGAACATGATCTTGATCTGAAAACCAAGATGCCTAAATGCATGGTAAATGCCTCTTTTCATAGGCCAAAATCTGGAACTATTGATTTAATGACTAATTGTTGAGTGGGTGGCCACATCTTGACTTGGTAACAATCCTTATGTTCTTGTCTAAATAAAACATCATTGCTAATGTCAGAATTTGAATAGATAGTCTACATGAAAGTTCTAAGAAATTATCTCAACTTTCAAATAAAAAATAATTGGTGCATTTGGACTTTTATAACTCAAGATATGGGCTAAACACTGAATAGTGTTTGGGTTGCAGGAAAAATTCTGACTTCTTCGTTGTTGCTACAATTTGAACTTGAAAATGACCTTTTTGAATTTTGGATTCTTCATGAAAGTTTTAGGCCTATGTCTTAGCTTTCCATCCATATAGACCAGACCTAAATTCAAGTTCTATAGCTCTAGGTATGATCCAATGACCTAATAATGTTCCAATTTTGACTGAACCAACATCTCTTCTCTAAACTTACCCCTCTCTTTGTCTTCTCAATTTCAGTAGTTAAACTCATCAATCAATCTTTTGATTTATGTGATAGGCTTGCATTTAAGATGAATATTTACCATAAATTAAAGGTATCTTATAGTATCAGACTTGTTATTATAAAACATGCTTTAGTTAAAGAGTTATTAATACTTCAAGTGCAAAATGATGATATAAAACCTTGATAAAAAGATACTTTTAAGTGCTAATCACACCCCCTAACCAACTTATTATTAGTCCCTAGTAATCAAAATGTTAAAATAGAAAAACAATTTGCAAGTTCCACAAAGCAAGACATTCATCATTCAACTTCCATTAATCTATCCAAATAAACAAACTCTTATTAAATTTATATATCTGCTTCATATTTCTTAAACAGGATATTAATAAACCTTTTTTTTTATGTGCTCAATGTATAAAAACATAGATGATGAGGCTTTTATTGGAAGAAAATAATATTCTGTTCTAATGTTTTTCTAAGGTTAACTTCCTTGGGCTGAGATTATTATCTTTTTTTTTAATATATATACATATAACTTAAAACACAATGCATCTTTAACCCATCTAATGAGCTTTCAGCTAATGACTCCCAACCAGTTGGTCTTAGGGAATTAGGTGTTGAGACATCCTTACAAGTTTAGTAACTTGGGTTGCAGATACTGATACGTAGATAGTGCAATGTTTGATTCCCTTAACCTTTTCTCCTTAACCCATGTAACAAGCTTTGGGCCAATAACTCCTAAGTCAGTTGACTTTAGGGTATTGAGTGTTAAAACACCCCTTCAGGCTTAATTCCTTAGGTTAGGGACGCTACGAAACCAAACTTATCTATGTTTTTATTATCATTAATATTATCATTTTTTTTTTTGCAAATTATATACTATCCCTTCCCCTTAGTTGTCACCTTTAACAAAAGGACATAAATAATGTAATAATCCAATGTGAAACCCACAATCATATGTTAAAGTGTGTGTGTGAAAATAAAGGTTTAAGAATACTTGTTAAATGAGTATATGAGTAGAATCAAGTGATAAAAATGCAAGAGTTTGTAAACTTGAATATTTTAAGAAATATTCTGATAGACCTTGATAAGAATATTTACTAAGATGCATCTCAAGAGTCAATAAAATTCCTCCTTACTCTGCCATCATAATAACAGTTTTGTCAAATGGTTTTAATAATAGAAAAAACAGTTAGTAAGTTAGTTTTTTTTAATGTCAACTACTACCCTTTCCCCTTAGCCAAAACGAGACATTGTCCTCAATATCCTAAGGTTGAAAGATAGAGTATAGAAGACATCACCTGAAACAACGAACACTGACAAACCTGAAATACACTTAAATATAAGAAATAACAAAACAAAATAAAATGCTATTAATAAAATAAAAAAACACAAGGTTTCACAAACGAAGACTCAAATCCAATCTAAGCTTTTTACGGCTTTCCATAGTTGGCCAATTTATGTGACTCATAGAGGGATCAAGTACAGGGATGAAATATTGTAGTTGGTCAATCAATTGTTTAGCAGTAGCAGCCAAGATTATGATTTGTCGTACCGAAGATGTTAAAAATTCCTATTTCACAACTTGATTAAGAAAAGACAACAAATTATCATAAAAATCATTAACATTTAACAAACCTATAGGTTTATGGTGAATGTGCAGTTGGCCCCAAGAGAAAATATGAAAGATCTCTTCCAATGTGCCCAGACCACCTGGTAAGGCAATGAAGGCGTCAGCATGGTTAAACATTGCATTCAATCGATCATACATTGTGGAGACCTGTAGTTCCTCTCCAATTGTTTTTCCAATGATGTCCCTTTTTGTTAAAGCTTCGAGGACGACCCCCAAAACTTGACTACCTCCTAAAAATGCAGTTATTGACACACCCCTTATTAATCCAAGGCTACCTCCCCCATACATTAAATGAATCTTTCTCTCAGCTAGTACCTGACCAAGATGATTTGTTGATTCTAAAAACTCCTTTTCTTTTCCAGGACTGGATCCACCAAAAACATAAATATTTCTTATGTGATGACTTGAGAAACCTGCCATTTCTATACACTTCTATATCTATTGAATGTATGGGTTAAGTAGAAATGAAGAGAAGGAAGAGAAGATTTTATAGATGAGAAATCGAAAATGCAATCATACCACCTAAATGTAGGCTAGCTGGAGTCTCACTCTTTCTCTCTTTTTTTTTTTTTTGAAAACATGTGTATGTATAAGTAGTTATGATTGTGGCTCACATCTTCCCTTGGTTTTACATCAGAAAATGGCTTAAACGCCTTCTATGGGTCGAGGATAGGCTTCCCATCTAGTTTTCTTATAAACTGGCAAACAAGATCTTTTTTAGTCAGATTCCCAACACTATGTCGAGCATGTTCTTTATGGAATTATGACCATAAATCATGAATTGCACGATGCACATCTCCACTAGGATGCGTCTCAAGAGTCAATAGAAGATTATCTAAAGACTTCTTACGTAAGCTATCCTTAATGAATTGTATTTTATCATAACAGTTTATAGATACCATTCCTAAAGAATGACTTGTTGCATTACAAGTCCATCTGGCACATCTGTGACAGACTTTCAGTTGTTTTGCACGATATTTATTTGCAAAAGTGCTTTTACCTGTTCCAGGCATGTATGAAATGAAAGAATTGGAGGACTCACCTGATAATCGAACCTTTGCTTTAATCATCCAGTGAATATCTTTAGGAATTCCATGGTTCATTAACAACCTCAATCTTTCACACCTAGTATGATAAATTTTTACAATCGCATTTGGAGGGCAAAGTGGGAAAATACTTTTTCAATTTTTCAATAGTGGTGTCCATTTTCAAATGAGAATTAGAGAAGAGATGCAAAGAAAGGAGAAAGAGCAAAGAATTGCACAAATATGTACACAGGTATCAGTTATCATAGAAAACTGAAAGAACTGATTTAAGAGTCATGGAGTACCGTTATCCACCATTTGACCAGGGTGAGAGACTAGCAAAACAAAAGTCACACCAAAAAGAAACACAAAAACAATGTGAGAAAAAGAATCAATCTTTATATATAGGATCACCTAATTTAATAAAGTCATTTTCAACTGAAAAATTGTCAAAGTAAACTTTCAAACGATGTCCATTTACCTTAAAAACATTGTCATTCTTTGGATTCTCAATATCAAAGGCCCCATAAGGATACATATGTTTCACAATAAATTGACCACTCCATCTTGATCTTAGCTTTCCAGGAAATAAATGGAGTCGAGAATTATAAAGCAAGACTTTTTGACCAACATTGAATGTTTTTCTCAATATTTTCTTGTCATGAAACTCTTTGATTCTTGCTTTATGAATTCTTGAACTTTCATATGCATCATTTCTTATTTCCTCAAGATCATTTATTTGTAATTTTTGCAGCTGACTAGCATTATCAAGGTTTGAATTAAAAGCTTTAATAGCCCAATAAGCTTTATGTTCAAGTTCCACAGGCAAGTGACAAGGTTTTTCATAGACTAGTCTATAAGGTGACATATTTAATGATGTTTTATAAGCAGCTCGATAAGCCCAAAGTGTATCATTAAGTCTTAAAGACCAGTCTTTCCTATTAGGGTTCATTGTTTTCTCCAAGATCTATTTGATCTCCATATTAGCAAGCTCTACTTGTCCACTTGTCTAAGGGTGATAAGGGTAGCAACTTTATGTATGATTCCATATTTCTTCATTAAAGACTCAAATGACTTGTTGCAGAAATGTGTTCCACTATCACTTATCATAGCTTGAGGGATTCCAAATCGACTCAAAATATTTTCTTTCAAAAACTTTATCATTGTTTTGTGATCATTATTTCGACTTGGAATTGTCTCTATCCATTTTGAAACATAATCTATTACGACTAATATGTACAAAAAACCAAATGATGGAGGAAATGGACCCATGAAATCTATACCCCAACAGTCAAAGATCCCAATGACAAGAATAGGATTTGAAGGCATCATGTGACGTTTTGAAATAGATCTCTACTTTTGATAATTTTCACAAGTCTTGCAGAATATATGTGAGTCCTTAAATATGGTGGGCCAGTAAAATCCACTTTGTAAGATTTTTGCAGTTGTCTTTCTTGATGAGAAATGACCTCTACATGCCTTAAAATGAAAAAAATTTAATGACACTACTTACCTCATTATCAGGAATGCATCTTCGAAATATTTGAATAAATAAGGGTCATCCCAATAAAAGTTCTTCACTTCGTTCAAGAACTTTCTTTTATCTTGGGTGCTCCAATGAGCTGGCAAAAGCCCTGAAACAAGAAAATTAACAATATTAGCGAACCAAGGCATTATAGAGACGAAAAGTAAAGATTCATCAGGAAAGTAATCATCAATTGGTGTGATGTTAGATCTCGAATCTATTGTCAATCTTGATAAATGATATGCGATAACATTTTCGGTGCCTTTCTTCTCTATGATTATGATATCAAATTCTTGAAGTAACAAAATCCACCACACCAATCTAGCCTTAGAATCTTTTTTAGAAAGAAGATATTTCAATGCTGCATGATCACTAAAACCAACAACAGGTGAGCCAACAAGATAAGACCTGAATTTTTTACATGCAAATACTATTGCAAGTAATTCTTTTTCAGTGGTGGTGTAATTCATTTGAGCACTATTTAAAGTTTTACTTACATAGTAAATCACATAAGGTTTCTTATCTTTTTTTTTTGTCCCAAGACAACACCTACAATATAATCATTAGCGTCACACATTATTTCAAAAGGCAATGACCAATTAGGAGGTTGAATGACATGAGCAGAAGTACGTAAGTTTTTAAGTTTAACAAAGGCTTCTTCACAATGTTCATCCATTCAAAAATATTATCCTTTATTAGAAGGTTACTCGAAGGCTTAGATAGTACACTAAAATCTTTGATGAACCTTCTATAAAAACAAGCATGTCCTAAGAATGATCTAACATCTTTAATAGATTTTGGTGTTGGCTAGTTAGCAATTAACTTGATTTTAGATTTGTCAACCTTAATTTCTTTGATGAAACAATGTGACCAAGTATAATGTCGTTTGTTACCATAAAGTGATATTTTTTCCAATTCAGTACAAGATTCTTCTCTTCACACCTGTTCGAAACTTTTTCCAAGTTAGTCAAACATTCATCAAATGAATCGCCAAAAATAGAAAAATCATCCATAAAAATCTGAAGAAAATATTCAACCATATTACTAAATATACTGAGCATGCATTTTTGAAATGTAGCTGGTGCATTACATAATCCAAAAGGCATCCTTCGATATGCAAAAGTACCAAATGGACATGTGAAAGTAGTCTTCTCTAGATCTTCCAATGCAATTTCAATTTGGTTGTAACCTGAATAACCATCTAGGAAACAATAAAATTCATGACCTGCAACTCTTTCTAGGATTTGATCCATGAAAGGTAAAGGAAAATGATATTTTCTAGTCATTAAATTAAGTTTCCTATAGTCAATGCACATGCGCCAATCAGTAATAGTCCTAGTTGCAATTAAATCATTTTTCTCATTTGTTATCATAGTGACTCCAGACTTCTTGGGTATAACTTGGGTAGGACTTACCCTTTTGCTGTAGAAATAGGATAAATGATTCAATTATCTAGAAGCTTAATGATTTCATTTTCACCATTAGGATTAAACCTTTGTTGCATTTCTCTAGAGGGTTTAGCATTTTCCTCCAAATAAATCTTGTGTGTGCAAATCAAAGGACTAATTCCTTTTATGTCAGTTATGGTCCATCCTAATGTATTTTTGTGCATTTTCATAGTTTGTAATAACTTACCTTCTTGATATGCATTAAGTTTGGAAGAGATTATTACCAGAAAATTTTCATTTTCTCCCCAAAATGAGTATTTGAGATTGAATGGTAACGGCTTCAAATCAGGTTTTGGTGGTTGAACACTTGAAGGTATGGACTCAATTGATCATGGTGGCAATTCCTTAATTTTTGGTTTCCATCTATTTGCCTTTGATTTTTCCTGAAAATAAACCATTTGTAAATTGTCAGATTCATCAATCTAAGTTTCACTAGAAGTGGTTTGAAATTGATCTTGAACTAATTTTTCAATAAAGTCCACTTCCTGTAAATCATTATCATCTCCAGGTTGCTTGCAATGCATTAGAGGTTGCAAGAAATGGACGTTCTAAAATATCAAAAATTAAATTACATGTTTCAATATGTTGTGTATTCAAGACAAAAAATCCACAGGATAAACGAATTTATCAACTTGTACCAACACATCTCTAACTATTTCTCTAGACACTTTTACAGATCTATCAGCAAGTAAAAGAGTTACAGAAGTTGGTTTTAACTCACCTATATAGAGACTTTAAAAAACTGAATATGGAAGTAAATTCACACTAGCTCTAAGATCAAGTAAAGCTTTTTCAATTTTATGTTCTCCAATAAAGCATGAAATTGTAGGACAACTAGGGTCTTTATATTTCAAAGCATTATTGTTTTAAAGAATAGCACTTACTTGTTCGGTTAAAAATGCTTTCTTTTTCACATTTAATTTTCTCTTCACAGTGCACTGATCTTTCAAAAATTTAGCATAAGAAGGTACCTATTTAATAGCATCCAACAAAGGTATATTGATCCTTACCTATTTGAAAGTTTCAAAGATTTTAGAGTTGTGATTAACTTTCCTTTTCTTTGCAATGTTCAGATTTAACCACTTCCTTACCCTTAGAGATTGACTCATCATCTTTCTCATAAGATTCAAGAGTGGGTTTTTTAATAACCTTACCACTGCAAAGAGTGATGACTGATTTGACTTGATCCATGTGTTGGCTTCCGAAACTACTTGCTTTTGCATTGCATTGCCCCTAGGAATTTTGTTGTGGTTGAGATGGAAACTTACATTTCTCTTGAAAACTAAGAGCAGATGTGAATTTTGTAAGAGTATCTTTTAGATCTGCCATGGTTTGATATATGAGGTTGGGTTTTACTTGGTGCCTCATAATTGCATGTAGTGTCCTAATTTTGAGCATTTTCAGCTAGCAAGTCTAGGTACTCCATTGCTTCATTAGGGTCTTTATCTTCAAAAGTTCCATTGCACATCAATTCCACCATTTGTCTATCTTTAGGTGTTAACCCTTCATAAAAATGTGAAACCAATCTTCATATTTCAAAACCATAATGAGGGCAAGTATTAAGTAAGTCTTGATACCTATCCTAACATTGGTAAAATGTTTCTTCTGGTTTTTGAGTAAAAGTGGTGATTTGTCTTTTGAAAGAATTTGTTCAATGAGACGAAAAAAACTTCTTTAAAAATTGTTATTGCATTTCATCCCAACCACGAATGGATCCTAACCTAAGATTTTGTAACCATGTTTTAGCTTTATCTTTTCATGAAAAAGGAAAAACCTTTAATCTGATGGTGTTCATGCTACAATTTAAGTAAATATAGGTGTTACAGACCTCCTCAAATTCTCTCAAATGCAAGTATGGATTTTCTAGATCTAAGTCATGAAAAGAAGATAAAAGTTGAATAATGTCCGACTTAAAATTAAAATGAGATGTATCAAGGGGGAAAACTATACATGAGGGTGCACTTGTTCTTGTAGGATTCATGTGGTCTCTAAGTGTTCTAACACGATTATTCTCATTATGAAGTGACTGGTTATCTTTTTCGACCATATTTTATAAAAATGATGAGGATACCCTATAAAGTCTACCACTTAATGTATGTAACCAAACTCTCATGCACGTGTAAGAAGAGAATAAAAGGAAGGAAAAAAACAAAAAGAAACAAAACAAAACAAAAAAAGTTAGATACAAGAGAAGTGAAAAAAGAAATTAAAAGAAATATTATAATTTATACAAGAATTTACCCCCCACCAAAGGCGCCAAAAACTTGACATGACCAAAGAGTTGATGTCTTCTCTCAAGTGTAGGAGTGTTGAAGTAATAAATAACATGGCAAGACCGGGATCGAACCACAGGGAGGTTAACTGTATAAATTATAAATAATAATAATAATAATAATAAGTTAAAGAGGACTATGAGATGTAAGATTAATGTGAAGATTAAACAATGATAAAAACAATTATCAATGTTAGAGGATCCACAAATAGTATTTCAAACAAGTATAGTATAAACTCTTTTTATTATTCAACTGGAAACCACACACAAAGGATGTTCCGATCGGATTATAAATTGTTAACATGTTTACATTAGTTATCTTATTCGAATAATGCTAATACTTGTACATGTTGTCAGGTATTTATGATTATAACTTATGTTAACAACAAATCAAGTTTCTTTCATAGCATAGGTGTCAATTATACCATACAATTAGGCTATGAAAGTGCCAAGTATTTGTTGTAGCAAGGGTTATACAACATAAATCTAGATTAACCATTTAACAAGCAAAGTATTAAAAGTGAACAAGATAACAAATACAAAACATGGTAGTATCAAACATTAAAATCGATGTTGAGTTTATACTATACTTATTCTTACACTATTAGTATAATCTTTTCACATTGACATAATAAACATAATGAAGAAGAGAAACATATATAAGCAAGAGGAGAGCATAATTATATAAGTATAGTAAAGGAAATGAAAAGCATAAACAAGAGATTAATAACAGCAAAACTTAAGCATTACAAAAATATAAAGAGAGAGAGAGCAAGAACATGATCTTGATCTGAAAACTAAGATGCCTAAGTGCATAGCAAATGCCTCTTTTTATAGGTCAAAATCTGAAACTATTGATTTGATAACTAATTGTTGAGTGGGTAATCACATCTTGACTTGGTGACAATCCTTATCTTCTTATCTGAACAAAACGTCATTGCTAACATCAGAATTTAAACAAATAGTCTTTATGAGAGTTCTAGGAAATTGTCTCAGTTTTGAAACAAAAAAAAAAAGAATCGGTGCATTTGGACTTCTAGAACTTGAGATATGTGCTGAACATTAAACAATGTGTAGGTTGCAGGACAAATTCTGACTTCTCCATTGTTGCTACAATTTGAACTTGAAAACGACCTTTTTTAAACTTAGACTCTCATAAAAGTTTTAGGCCTATGTCTTAGCTTTCCATCCTTATAGACCAGACCTAAATCTAAGTTCTATATCTCCAGGTATGATCCAACAACCGAATAGTGTTCTAGTTTGGACTGAACCAACATCTCTTTTCTAAGCTTGCCCCTCTATTTGTCTTCTCAATTTTAATAGTTAAACTCATCAATCAATCCTTTGATTTATGTGATAAGCTTGCATTTAATATGAACATTTATCATAAATTAAAGGTATCTTATAGTATCAGACTTGTTATTATAATACATGCTTTAGTTAAGGAGTTATTAATACTTCAAGTGCAAAATGATGATATAAAACCTTGATCAAAACGCACTTTTAAATACTACAAAATGCACTTTTAAATACTAATCAAATGGTTAAAGTAAGTACTCCCATCATTACCATGCAGGCACTCAAATATGAGTTGAGTATTTCACGTACTTGAACCCTAACTGATAGTCATGTGACAGATTGCTAATAATATCAAATCGACATACCAACCACTTCCAAGTAAACAATCAAGCAAGAGTTGGATGGTTTCACGAATCTTACCCAGGCTAAAGCCATTAGGGTACCATTACTTCCCCACTTATCCTAAATTTTAAGGTGTGTGCTTTTAAAGTAATGCATGATAATGGGAATGCATGCTAAAGCAGTAAAGGAAAGAAAATACACAAAATAACAATAATAAGACAAAAGGCAAAGTTTAGTCCTAAAGTCCCTAGTAGAGTCGTCATTCTATCACAACCGATATCACGATGATCTTTAAAATTCTCATGGAAAAAGAACATACAATTGGCATCTTGTTCTTAGAGGGGAAAAAGGTCTGGTTTAAGGAGTTACCATCTAGTGTTATTATCATTAGGTACCCTAACTGGTCAACAAATATTATATGGTACGAGACTGGTTACATAAAAGGAAAGATACTATCACCCATTAAACATCCTACATGAGATAAGCTGCATTGCTGATTTTGGCTTAAATTGCTAAGGGTTTGTTTTATTCTATTTTTGATGATCCGCTTATAATATTTCTGACTCTGATGCTAGTAAATATTCACTTACAAATACTTCTAACTCTATTGTTGATAAATATTGCTTAACCACAAAATACGGTATTTCTGACTTTGACATCAGTGAATAAATCAGTAAAATTTAGATTTAAAAGCAAAACATATCTTTTTATTATATTTTTTTAGTAAAAAAAGGATAGACATATATCACATACCAGATTCGCATTTCATAATAAAAGTTTACAACTTAAATACTTAGTGAAGTTATCAAAAAAAAATATGAGAGACCCACAAATAAATAAAAAAGATCCTTTAATTTTTTTAGAATTATCTAATATTTTAAAGGTTTGTTTAGCTATATATCAAAATAATTAAAAGTGACATTAAAAAGAAGAATATAAAAATGTATTTTGCAGAGCATACCCTTAATAAAAAAAAATAAAATGGATTGGTTGAAGCCTGAGCCCCAAGCCAAGCTCATTTTGATGTAGTTCCTTTTTTTTTGTTTTTTTGTTTTTTTACACTAGAGTCTGGTGGTGTTAGGCTGAGGACACAAACTCTTGCTGGAGTTTTTTTTGTAATCCCTAAATTTCTTACAAGTTAACAAAGTATATATTTAATTAAAATCAATCCATGGTTTTTTAATTTCAAAATTTAATCCATTTAAAATTAAATTAAAAGAAAATAGGTCAAAATCAAGTTATAACATAATCAACGAATTTAAATCTTTGAGTAATTTTATCTATAAAAATGACATATCATCATATTTATTGATTTTTTTTTTCATTTCATCTTTTTTAATTGTAATTCTCTTGATCGTTGGTGTTTATCAATAGATACAATGATAGCATGTTCAGACAGAAAAATTAATATCACAATATACAAACTAAAATACTCTATTAGTATGCTTATTTGTATATTTCAATTTCTTGATAGTGAGTATCCATTACTGCATTATTTTTTTATACGTATAAAAAATATATTTTTTCAATCTAAATTTTTTATTCTTAAAATTTTGTGCGGTGAGTTGATTTTCTTTACTGTTTTTTTTCATTGTCCTAAATCAACGCCAAACTATTTGCATCCAAAGTTATGGATATATTTATCGTTGTGTTAGATTTTGGGTTTCATAAAATTGTTTTGATTCTAAACCTCAGCTTTGAAATCATAGATGTAAACGTGTTTGATTCAATTTTCATTTTCATGTAAAGCTGAAATTCTAACTCATGCTTGTGCATTATTTTAAATTAGCTTTAGTTTTTCAAATTAAGACTCACATTTTTTAATTACAAATTTTGAATTTGAAAATTGGCTTTGAAAATTTGAAATTACTTGTTTAGAGTAGTTAGATGTGTTCTTATGAGTAAAAACCAATCTATCCTATTTTTTTTCTTTTCATTTTCACAGCTTTGGTTTGAAACTTAATAATTAAGGTTTGCATACAATTTTTATTTTTATTTTTATTTCATATTTGATTTTTTATGCAAAATTTTCTTTTCAATTTTTTGTCTGAATTTGTTTTATTTTATAGTATACACATATATTGTGATTTGCATTCATGTATCAAAGTTCTTTTTGCATTTATATATCTGTAAATCCTTTTGTTTTGTCGCTTGCACATGTTTCATTGTTTTTAAAAGTTTAGTTATATGTTTTTGTGGAAATATAAAGTGTTATATCTACATTAACCATGGAAATATTATTATTATTTTGATTAATATTGGTGTTCGAGTTAGCTTGCGTGTGCTTTGATTAATTTTACAGGTCTTAAAATTAACGACCATATAAGTTTTTAACAGCAGTGAAGAAACACTGTATAAATATTTTGCTTGTATTGCATGTATGTATATAATTAAATAAATAAAAATAAGAGACAGAGGCTGATAACGATATTTTGTGTGAGTTCTTGTCGTGGTTTTATTTAATTCTACGTTTTCACTATGTGTCCTTGAATGTGAAACTGACCCGCAGTTCTGAAAACTAGAAACTTGCTTGTGTATTTGCTAAAATGCGTGTATGCTATTATGTTCAGTTATTTGTTCACACTATCGAGTCCTAAGGCAGTAAGGCTACCATATTCTCAAGGATGATCTTGATATATTTTTTGTTTCCTGGTTATGTCTCTCGATAATTACACCATGGATATATAAATAGATAATATATGTTTTTTTTTTGTTTTATTCTAATTGATATATATAGGCCCACCAAGTGTAAATAGCGGCCTTTGAGCCAATTTTTTCCTAATAAAAAAATATGGGCTAAATTCCAATCGATTTCCATCATTCTTTCAGGTCCACTATCCATCATTGTTCACAAGAGAGAATTAAGCCTTTTCTAGTCTGAAAATGAAATTACATTATTTTTAGGATTGACATGTTTTTTTCTTAATAATAAATACACTCAATAGTCTTAGATTACTTGATATAAAAACATGGCTTTCAATGTGATTATACAAGTTAAAACAAACAAACAGTACCTTCCTTGAGCTAAGATAACTTAGGGTTTTTTTTTTTTAATCTTCTATTTGGTAAAACCAATTCCTTAAATTAGAATCTCTATTAGATTAATCTTAGATACCATGGTTATTTTAGAGTCGTGAAATTTTTTTTTCTTTTATTTACTCTTAATTTACCTAAATAACCTATATGACAAATATGTTAAAATCTAATGATTTTTTATTAAGTAAATAAAACAATACAATATTAAGTTATTGTCATTTTAATTATTATCTATTAACTAAAATCAATTAGCCTTTTCACAGTGCAATCCACAGTGAAAAGGCTGATCAGTTTTAGTTATAGGGTTTTTTTTTGTTTTTTTTTCATTAATCTTTTTTTTGTTTGATTTAGTTCGTTAATATTAAATTTTTTTCTATTTAGTTATCACACTCTCATGACATGAATCTCAAGTTTGACGGGTTAACCTGGTTTGATAGGTTAACTCCGTTGATTCATATTTTTTTTTTCTTAATTATTTTTTTTCTTCCGATAGTTTTTTTTCATTTTAATTAATCTTTTTTTTTAATTTAGTTTGTTAATATTAATTTTTTTTTCTATTTAGTTATCACACTCTTATAACATAGATCTTAGATGTGACGAGTTAACCTGATTTGACGGATTAACTTAGTTGATTCAGATTTTTTTTTAATTAGTTCTTTTCTTCCAATTTCACCTTTTAATATTGTAACTATAACTAAAAGAGGTCAACCTTTCAATGTGGATTGTACTGTGTAAATCCACAGTGAAACGCAGATGCCTTTTAGTTATAGGTTTTTTTTTTTGCTTTTTTCTTTGTTTTTTTCTTTTTAATTAATCTTTTTTTTTGTTTAATTTAGTTTGCTAATATTTTTTTTCTATTTAGTTATCACACTCTCATGACATGGATCTCAGGTTTGATGGGTTAACCTAGTTGATTCAAATTTTTTTTCTTTTTCTTAAGTAGTTTTTTTCTTCTAGTTTCATCTTTTAATATCAATTTGATTGAGAATTAAACTTCATGATTTGTTTTGTTTACTTTTCAATAGATTATCGTGATTTTATGAGGGTATTTTACTGTACCCCTCCTCGCAAAGCACTATTCATTGGAATAATGTTTTGCTTTATTATTTTTTCTTTGTTTTTTCCTTTTCAATTAATCTTTTTTTTAATTTCATTTTGTAATATTAATTTTTTTTTTAGTTACCATATTTTCATGACACGACCTTTTAGTCAGACCCACATCCAAAGCTCTAGGGCCTGACATTGAAGGCAGACCCGCTTAAACTTGGGTTATGCAAGTTTAATATTATTATTAATATTAAAAATATTATTATTGGTATTATAATTAATATTATAAATATTACTCTTAGGTTAGACGTTGCAGCCAGACCCAATGCTTTTGAGTTTAGCTTTGTAGATAGACCTAACACTCTTGGATCTTAAATTGTTTTATATATATTTTTTATGCAAAAAAATATTTTTTGTGACATAACGCGAGCCACTTGACTAGTCATGCACTAAATCATGTTTCTTTAGTTTGAATTCAATGATTTAGTACAAATGAACTTAAATATGAGGATGTCCATATAATGCAGCCGAACTTGTAAAAACTAAAGGTTCAAAGTAGTTTCGTGAGGATTTGACATTTTTATATGGAAATATGATCCAATAAAACTATATATGTTGATGGCACAGTAAATACTTTTATGGAACAATGTGAAAGTCCATTTTCATGTTTACTACATGTTAACAAATGATCTGATAACACTTTGCAAACACTAATCAATAATAAAATAAATAGAAAATAAAGAAAATTTAAATGATCTGATCATAAACCCTTTGCATCTATACTATCTTACTTTTTAAGATAGTGAACCACATTATGTCTTCTTCTACAGTAGCTTACCAGTACTCCTAATGATCTTCAAACTGTTGTCATCCTAACTAGAACATCCAGCTGTTAACAATTCACACATGAACTTCTCGTTAGAGTTTGCACGCTCTCAAATTAGGGGTGAGCAAAAAATCAAAAAACCGATTAAACCGAGAAAACCGGAAAAAAAATAACCAAAAAAACCGAACCGAAAAAAAACTAATTAAATCGATTAAAATTTTGAAAAAACCGGCCGGGTCGGTTTGGTTTTGGTTTTATAAGCAAAAAACTGAAAAAACCGAACCGAACCGAGACAAAAAAAATCAGAAAAATACTGAGCCTAACCGGAAAAACCGAGCCAAACCAAAAAAACCGAGCCAAAACCTGAAAAAACCGAGCTAAAACCGAGAAAACCGAGCCAAAATTAGAAAAACCAAACCAAACCGGTTTGAACCAGTTTTTGCCCTAAAAAACCGAACCGAACCAAAACTGGTCTGTTTGACCCGATTTCGGTTTTTTTTCAAAAAAAATTTCGGTTTGGTTACTTTTTTTTGATAAAAACCGAACTGAACAGAAAATGATCGCCCCTATATGAAACTCTTTAGGAACCAATTCTCTTTAAGAATTGCTTACACACTTCTCGTGTGTCAAAAGTTATGTTGTGTAACTCTATGTAAACTTAGCTGGTCGGCACACTTGGTTCAATGTAATTGATGCTCTTATATTCTGAAACTCTCCTTTGAAGCACCTTTTTCTTCATACTTAACCTTCCTTATATACATGTCTCATATGGTAAGGATATAAATAATCTTCAAGCTTCCTAGTATGTTATATTGGTAACAGACTACTAACATGTTTTACAAAAACACTAATAAAGTTATCTTTGGATAACGTTTTCTTTTCTATCTAAACTTATCTCTTATATTAACTAAACTAATTAGATAATCACAAAGAAGATCTATGTAAACTTCTATCTTAAATAAATTATCGTTTTACTAATCGTAAAAAGATCTTCACTAATTCAAGCCAACAAAACTACATTTATAATCTCTATATTTGGCTTGATTTGTGACAAAACACAAAAAAAAAAAATTGTAAACATCAAGTTAAGATCTAACAAAAATTCTTGTAGACACAATCAATTAACATATGAACAATTGTCAGTGTTCTTAATAGTTCATAATGTATATCATACTAACAGTTGATAACATGCTCAAAAGGTACTTTTATGCAAAAACTTTAAATAATTATTAAACTAATAATGCAGATACATGAAGTTTTGATTAAAAGGGTTGCTTATAGCTATAACATAAAATTTTCTATGCTTATCCAAAATATTACAAACCATTAAAATCAATTCAAGACTTAAAATCAGTAGGAGTAAAACAAAGTAGCAATTAAATGTTTGCCTAACCATTATAAAGGACTACAACTACCATAATCATACATTCCATCAACTCATCTCCCCTTTGATTTGGCACTAATCAAGGTTCACATTATCATTATTTCCCATAACCATATGATGGATTTTCTCAACATCTAACCCCAATTATACAAGCATGTTATTAACGTGTACCACATCTTGTTGGATATTAGAGAGCAATTTGTCAACTTCTTCGGCTTTTTGATCCCACTTTCTTGTAAAACTATCAAATATGTTGGTTAAAAACTGTAATTCCTCTATGATTATTAAAAGCAATGAGATAGTTGAGGGTGACTCTAGTTAAGATAAAGTTGACTTGTTAGCAAAAGGTCTTTTATTGCTAACCATAGTTTTAGATTTCATAATAATTATAGTATGAATTTTGCCAAATATTTTTAATATGGTTTTAACATCTTGTAAGGAACCTTAGTCAGATTAGCTACTCTAGTGATTTGACCCCCAAAAGGCAGACTTCATTCCTTGTTAGAGAATACTTTTTTAATCACATTTATAAA
>Ga0325414_1001218_pt1 | contig 24327 bp, 9 predicted proteins | sample PopdelMetagenome_8_FD_206183 | JGI IMG/M metagenome (GOLD analysis project Ga0325414, IMG submission 206183) | Populus deltoides microbial communities from Bellville, Georgia, United States - Leaf-PdKOR-R3 | ecosystem: Host-associated > Plants > Phyllosphere > Phylloplane/Leaf | place: USA... | reverse complement strand
CCACAATCAAGTGATGGAGCTTATAGAAGCTTATTTACCCATGACATGAGCCATTTCATGGAAAGGAGCAGTTGTAATGCTAGCCCATGATAAAATAGGTTCCCTTGACTCACTGGATTTCACTGTTGGTAGTAGACAAAACTTTGTACTGGAAGATGAGAAAAACATAACAGAATAGGGCAAAGAAAAAAAGGCTTGACCTGTAGAGAAGCCCGTCAACTTGTGACATTTTGTAAATGATACATCAAAGTAGGCTACTAATGCATGGATGAAATCATCACGTTCTGCTACAAGCTTAAAAGGAGCTGTGAACGATGTATCCCCAGATACCATCTTTGAGATGTCCATTGTCTGAAATGATGAATATCAAAATATCACACATTAGCCAGAAAAGCAAAGAACAGCCACCGAAAGCAGGCTGGAGAAATGAGCACAACCATACGCAAACATGCATGCGAGCGAGTGCACAAACACAGACAAATGCATATCTGACCTTGAGCTTCTGGCAATTTGTAACAATTTGATTCTGATCAACAGTGTCGACAAGAGGTTCCCCCATGGCCTGCTTCTTGATGCAGGTCATATCAAAGCCATAGACATTATTCCAAACTGGAGCAAACATGAAGGCCAAGGCAACGAAACAGAAATAAGAACTAATTAAATGCCACCCCACTAAATATTTTGAGTTGGAAAATGAATTCAAATAGCAGATGAAACCCAGCATGCAACTGGGGTGAATTCCCCACAGCTTTCATCAATCAAAGTCTGGGATGTGCTGCCAAATTCCACACATATTGTGGATCTGCAGGAAAATGATTTCATCTACACATTAGACAGATCATAGTCTTACATTCAATCTTATCTTCTTTGTATTCTGCATCCTCAATGGCTGTCAAATAGAGAGAAGTTTGGTCTGGCAGCACAATTCCATCATTGACCTGGAAAAGTAAATAATGAAAAATAAAGGCTGACATTACTGATTAGAAGTTTTTCAGCATCTCCAATGATGATCCCATGGAGTATAATAATAGCTAAAAGAACTTTTGATCACTAAAAAATTATAGTTGTTCCAGATTAATGAATGACCTAAAAGTTGGTTGGCATTTTTACCCTTCCTTCCAATGGTGCATGCATCCAGTTGACCAAAAGCCAAAGAGCACAGAGACTCTTGTTTTTTGTGAATATTAAAGTACCAGCAAACACCATTGCATTATTATCCCAAGAAAGCACTATTCTCATCCACAAGATTTTCATTCTAAAAATACTCCCTGAACAGTAAATTTTATGTGAATACAGTGAGCCTCCTTTATCCGGAAGGAAATTCCTTGAAATTGCCAATGAATGGTGCTATCAGAATTAATATTTTCTTCTTTTCTTCGCATTAAATCCCAATCAAGAAACTAGAGAAAAAATAAAATCAAACAGGTAAAGCCAAGAAACAGCCAAATCTACAAGTTCCAGAACCCTAGAGACACATGAATGCTTCAGGCATCAAACAAAACGATCATATTCAAACCAACTGGCTAGCATTTATCCTAACCTTGCATTTAAGAACCAAGTTATAAATCAGAAAAGAGAAGTGTAATTGCAACTTACAAGCCATTTATCACGTGTGTACAGGACTGAGTTTAACATGTTCTCAAACAACAGAAAATATCCCATCCACTCTGAAATAATTATGTCCACTTTAGCAACTGGTAGCTCAATCTCTTCAATCTTTCCCTTCAAAACTGTTATAACTGTAATATTGAAACACAAGTAGTCAGAATTGCCCTTTGAGGCAACGTAATGAAAGAAAATTAGCAGACTATATGAAGACAATAGCATTACCATTGGAATATCCATTTGATTCAACAATCTCTTTCGCCATGTTAGCCATGTGGGAGCACTCAACCTGGAAATAGAAATGTTGGCAAAAACCATATTTAGCATATAAAAATTCAGTTTAGTGGATGCAGGATGTGATAGGGAAAAAGAAAGGAAAGCATACCGCATAAACATGGGCAGCCCCAGCTTTGGCACAGAATAAGGATAAAATTCCAGTCCCAGCACCAACATCAAGTACCACTTTATCCTTGAATAAAAATTTATTCTGGTAAATAACATTTTGGTATGTTTTAGTTCTCACAACATCCTTCAGCATTTCCTGCAGTGTAAGGATGGGTGGGGAAACATCAACAACAAGCAAAGTACATAAACATATCACCAGACAATCAATTCCATGAATTTTTTAGAATCTCAACCAAAAGTGACAAAATAATATAGATACAAAAAGTTAAACAATAAACCTGCGGATACAAGAAGGTGATTAACAAAATCTTAACTGATAAAATGCAGAGAAAGCCGCAGAAAAAAATCCAAGTATATCATATAATAACAAGTGCTAGTGGGTATTATGAGTTAAAAAAAAACATAACAGCAACATCAAGTTACAAAAACTTTATCCAGTTACGAGACACTTACTTCATGAATACCTGCAAAAAAAGAAGAAGAAGAAGAAAAGAGGTTAAGACAGATACAAAAACTTTCTACGCCAAAGACCCCATTCATTACGAGTATAAAACATAAAAACTTTTAAAGTCAACTGAAACTAGTATGCTATTACCAGGAGTCAAGCTCTAAACTTGAAGGGGGGGACAAAACACAAACGAAGGGAGGATAAAAAAGATAAGCAAACCAAGGAGAGTAGTATTACCAAAGTGAGAGTAAGAATCGAAGTAATAATCGGCGCTGGTTTTATCATCATCACAGCCGTCGACAAAGGAGACGTCGGGGTCTTGCATAGCTACGTCATCAATAGCAATGGATTTTTCAGTGGCTACAATTGAGTCATCGAGATTGGAGCTCTCCTCTTCTTCTTCTTCGTCATTGAAGCGGATTTTGGTAGCCTGGTGACGAGTGTTGTTGAAGCTCATTGAGGTCTGACTGTTCTTTCGACGGCCCGTTTCTGCTTTCTTTTCGTTTTTAGGGTTTTTCTTAGTGCTTGAGGAGCGCGTTAGATAATTTGAGAATTTGATTGCTTCAAAATTTAAATGGCAAAGCTACCAATTTTTTCTCGGAAACCCTAGTTGGCGGTGGTGCGGTGTGCTATACTGCAATTAGTTATCACATTAAAATATTTTAATAATCTGATGTCGAATTATTTTTATATTTTAAAAATGTTTTTTTTATTAAAAAATTAAATTTATTTTTTTATATTTTTAGATTTTTTTTACATGTTAATATCAAAAATAAATTTTAAAAAATACAAATAATATCACTTTCAAATATAAAATATTTTAAAAAATAACCATTACCATAATACTAAACGAATTCTAAATCTATTTGATTACATAAAAAAATATTAAGTATTTTAAAAATGAATTTGAGCTAGAAAACTAATTTTTATAAAAAACAATTTAAAAGGTTACTTGACTCTTTACTTTTCTTATTTTTACTTCTTTATTTTAAAACAAAACACTAAAAAATATTTGGTTATAAATTAAAATTTTCACTCTTAACTTTAGAAATTGGAAGATGATTTTTATAAAAATATATTAAAGATTTATTTAAAAAGATATAAATATCCTTAATATTTTAAAATTAACTAACATCAATTATTTTATTTTAAGTATATTACTTTTGAAATTATATGAATCTTAATTAAATTATTTAGCAGTTTTATTTACTGAAAAACTTATATGATGTTTTTAATAATGTTTAATCTCATTTAATAATATTTCACAGCTTATATAAATATTTCACAGTTTTTTTTTAACATTATTAGAGGAAAAGAATATCATTATTGAAAATTTAATATAATAATTAAAATATATTGAAAATTTAATATAATAATTAAAATATATATAATATAGAGAAATGAAAATTAGTCATGTTTTCAAAGAAATTCGATTTCATGATGAATAGAAAGAGATTGAATAATAACCAAAAATATGAATTTGTAGTGAAATTATTATTTTATATTTTTAACTATATTAGATTTTTAACTTTGTGTTAGACACAAATATTTTGATTTATTATTTGATTATTTAAGTTATTTATTTTATAATTAAATATATTTTGAAAAGTAATTTATTAATTGGATAAATTATAAATTAATTATATTATCTTCTTTGCAATGATTTATCTTTTTATGATTAATGCAAATATTTTTCAATATTATTTTGACGTGAGAAGAAATTACCATATTAAGTTAGTTAAAAAAAATTTAATGCTCATTATAAAAGCAAAGTGAAAATAATAATTTATATATGTTTTAAATATTGTATAAAAAATAAAACATATTTTTTATACTAAAATATGATTTTTATATAAGCAAATTGAAGGTATATTAGGTTCCACTTTAAAAAGAATAGGAAGTAATGTTTTTTTTTTTTTTTAAGATAAGAGAATGCTCATTTTATTTAAAAGATAAAAATAATCTTAAGTATTTTAAAATTAACTAACCTTGTTTTTTTTTTTTTTGTATGCATAGTAATTAACTAATATTTAATTCTATAGCTAATAATCTTAAATACTTTTAAATTAATTAACCTTTATCATTTTTATTTTATACATAGAAATAAACTATTATATTTTTTTTAGTTTAACGTGGGTGTCCGGGCCAGCTTGTGCGTACCTCGACTAATCCCACGGGCCCTGAAATTAACGACCATGTAAGCCTCCAATGGCCATCAGATAAGCAACCACAGGGCTCGAACCTGAGACCAGGAGCAAACCTCTTGGTCTCAAGCTCTTACCACTGGACCACCACCTAAATTGTTGAAATAAACTATTATTTAGTCACATAGCTAGTAACCTTTAATATTTTTAATGATAATTTTAACTCAAATGGCTCAATAATTGATTACCAAACAATTTACTCATACCACACCATAACAGTTCATTACCCAATAGTTTGATGTGTTTAATCTCACATTATAACATGACACTACAAGCATAGCACAACACAAGGTTGTTAAATATATTTTTTTGATACGACATGAAATATACAATATAAACTCGGATCGTAAACTCAAATTGTAAAATTACAAGAAAAATATTTTAACTAATTATATATTGACAATGTCAGTCAAGTAGTAAATAATAATATATATAACACAACTAAAATAAAAGTGAAATAAACAATACAATTGTCCAAACACCTTTAAATACATAATTCAAATAAAAATTTATAAATGATTTAAATAACTTAAAAATACAATATAATGCAATTATGTCCATAAAATTTCATTAATTAAAAGTTAACAAATCTAAAACAAACAATCTGATCAAAAATCAATATATGCATCAACAAGGATGTATAGTGTAGAGAGTTGGACAATATATATATATATATATATATATATATATAAATTCATAATTGAATCTAGTTGAGTGAAGTTAAATAAGCTACTAAAACCTCGAATAAATCAACCTGATTTTATTGTGTTAATATTTTATATGGTTAAATTAGATATTTAATTCTAAATTAAATTTTCAAGTCATCACATAAAGAAATGTAACATTAAACTTTCAATCACAAACTATGGAGTAGAGTGTCGAGGGACTCGGACAGGGATGCGGTAAATTTTAAACTTTTGTCAAACTCGTAAAATCAGTCTGATTTTACCGAGTTTGATCGATTTTAACCGAGTTTGACTGATTTCGAGTTTTTAACCGATTGTACACATTATATACATGTTAACTGACATGATTAAAAGATTGATTTCTTCTCCCAAGTGCAGGAGTGTCGAAGTAATAAATAACCCGGCAAGACCGGGGTCGAACCACAAGGAGGTTAATTGTATAAATTATAGATAACAACAACAATAGTAACAACAATAACAATGACAATAATAATAATAATAATAATAATAATAATAATAATAAAGAAGAAGTTGATGAGAACTTTGAGATGGAAGATTAACGTAAGGATTAAACAATGATAACAACAAATGTCAAGGTTAGAGGATCCATTAATGGTATTTCAAACAAGTATACTACAAACTCTTATTATTCAATTGGAAACCACACACAAGGAGGTTCCAATCAGATTATAAATTGTTAACATGATTACATTAGTTATCTTATTCGAATAATGCTAATACTTGTAAATGTTGTCAGGCATTCATGATTATAACTTATGTTAACAACAAATCAAGTTCCTTTCATAGCTCAGGTGTCGGTTATACCATACAGTATGGGCTATGAAAGTGCCAAGTATTTGTTGTACCAAGTGTTATATAACATAAATCTAGATTAACCATTTAACAAGCAAAGTATTAAAAGTGAACAAGATAACAAATATAAAGCATGTTAGTATCCAACATTAAGGTCTATGTTAAGTTTATATTATACTTATTCTTACACCATTAGTGTACCCTTTTCACCTTGACATAATTAACCTAGCTAGACATAATGAAAGAAAGAAACATAAATAAACAAGGAAAGGAAATGAAAAGCATAAACAAGAGATTAATATAAACAAAACTTAAGCATTACAAAATATAAAGAGAGAGCAAAAGTATGATCTTGATCTGAACACCAAGATGCCTAAATACACGGCAAATGCCTCCTTTTATAGGCCAAAATTCAGAACTATTGATTTGTTGACTAATTGATGAATGGATGACCACATCTTGACTTGGTGACAATTCTTATCTTCTTGTCTGTCAAAAACATCATTGATAACGTCATAATTTGAACAGGTTTCAATCATGAAAGTTCTAGGAAATTGTCTCATCTTTCTAGGGTAAAAACTTGAGATCATTTGGACTTTTAGAACTTGAGATATGAGCTGAACACTAAACAGTGTCTGGGCTGCAGGATAGATTCGGACTTCTTTGTTGTTGCTACAATTTAGACTTGAAAACAGCCTTGTTAAATCTTGGGCTCCCATGAAAGTTGTAGGCCTATGTCTTACCTTTCCATCCACATAACATAGACCTAAATCCGAGAACTACAGCTCCAGATATGACCCGATTACCAAACAATGTTCTAGTTTGGACTGCACCAACATCTCTTTTCTAAGTTTGGTCATCTTTTTGTCCTTTCAATTTCAGTACTTCAACTCATCAATCAATTCTTTCATTTATGTGATAGGCCTGCATTTAAGATGAACACTTACCATAAATTAAAGGTATCTTACATTATTAGATATGTTATTATAAAACATGCTTTAGTTAAGGAGTTATTGATACTTCAAGTGCAAAATGATAATATAAAACCTTGATAAAAATGTATTTTTAAGTACTAATCATTGACTCGTAAAATCATACAATTTTAAGAGTCAACTCGCAATTTTGACAATAATGGCACAACACACTAGATACAATAAAGGCTTACTTAGCACTAAAAGTGAAAAGTGATCTTTATAAAAATAGATTAGAAGTATATTAACTTCCATTTCAAAAACCTTAAGAAGTAAGTTATTTTTTAACTTTATTTAAAAGAAAATTAAACTTAACTATTTAGTAGTTCTATGTACTTAAAAAAAACTATGTAATGTTTTTATTCTATTTTTTACATTTGTTTTATGATATCTAAGAGTTTGTTAAAAAATAAAAGATTCTTTTCTTAATGAAATTATTTAGTTATTTTAAAAATGTTTAATTAAGTTATATCTTTAATGGTAATTTTAACTCAAATAACACAATAATATATTATCAAACAATTAACTAACAAAATAGTACAACAATTCATTACTAAATAGTTTTATTTGTTTAATATCAAAACATAGTGGACACAGTAGAGGCTAGACAAGTTCTTAATGGCTATTTTCCCCCTCACCTGTTGCATTTTTTACTTGATGGTTCCTAGAAAAACACAATAAGTTCCTTGTACTAGTAAAATATCAATGTCAAATATAACAAAGACAAAATCTAAAAAAAATTCAATTTAAAAATAACTAATCTTTTGCTTAACAATAAAAGAATCAATCTAAAAAAAAAGAATAATGAAAGCCATATTATATAATCAACAACCAAACCTCGAGGAATAGTGAATATGTCTTTAACAAAATACAACAACATTTAGAAAAATTAAAACAATTAAACAAAATTCAAGAAAGACTACAGATAATGCAATATCCAAGCACAAGACTAGAAAATAAAGTGCATAGAGAGATCAAACACAAATATTTATCATGGCTCATCTTGGCTTACATCCAATCCTCGTGCGTGCACACCTTTCAATTTTCTAATCCACTAAATGTTTTTACTTACATAAGTAAAGAACAAATCTTTCATAACCACAACTTTTATAGGCTTAAGAGCTAAACTTAATGATTTAATACCCACTCACATCATGACACAATGTCACTTTGTTACTTTATTTATTGATTAATTTTCTAGATTAATTAAATTATTTATTTTTTACTTTTTCCTTTCAATAAAAAAACTACAATTAGAAATTAAACCCCGAGTAGAGACAGATAATAGCTTCGCAAATCAAACAAATAATGAAATTAATCTAGAAAATTATAAAAGCTATAAATAAAAGTATGAAAAGTGATAAAAATAAAGTATAAATTACAAGAGGTAAATAGTAAAAGGAAGGTAAATTGCATTAAGAAATTGTGTGTATAGGTTTGCCCATCATCTTTAGTAACTAGATGGCCTTTATATAATTAAACCTTATATGAACTACAATTTCTAACCTTATATGACATGTTCATAACAAATAAGGTGTTCACATCATAAATCCTAATACAATTTATATCCCTATCATCACTTATCTTTCTTGGCAATTATATGTTTTCTAACTAATTTATAATTTCTACTAGTATACTCTACTGTTATAAACTTTTTTTAGAGTAGGACTTGGTCTTCTAGTCAATCACACGAACTCTCATATGATACGATCCAAACTACACCAAAGTATCCATTAAAAGTTTCTCATGGGCCAATTACAAAGAAAATGACAAAAAAGCTCAAATATGCATTCAATAGACTTATCTAGAGTATTTGGATCAAGATGAATTTCAAGAAGGCTATATCTTTAACAAGTGATGATTAAACTTTAGTCAACTTAATTTATGTACATTAGTGGCCAGATTTATCCACTTCATAGGCTAAATACTTTTGGCAACCAAAGGCTTATTTGTTTCCAAGTGTTTTATGGATTCCAAGTTACGAGATGATTCTTTATTATGGGTGGAAACATAAGAGGCTAAAGAAGAATTATTTCCTTATTTATTTTGTATCCTATAGGGCAACATCATGGGCTATTAGGCCATTGGTCCTTTTTAAGAAAGGATTTCATTCAATAATTTTTTTTTAGAATTATTATTCATATTTTGGGCCTTATTTTAATTTGGGTTGATGTTAGTCTATTAAGTCAACTAGGGTTTACTTTATTCAAATTATAAATATTATTTTGTAAGAAATTATTTTTAGGTTTAATAATACATCATTGCCGCATTTATTATGTGCGTGTGAGAGGAATTCTTTTAAATTGGTTTTTCATTAAACTACTCTGACTTATCAAAGAATTAACCAAACTTCGTAGTGTCTTCCATACTTCTCATTCATATCTCTTCATAAGCATTGGGTGAGGGTCAATTTCTATAGTCTTGGTACCTCGGTACAAGTTATTGTTGTGTTAAACTCAATCATAAGCCTGTATTTAGCTATCTTGAGAAGGGTCGATTTGACTATACATTTTTTTATCTTTATATTCATGGGGTTCGTATTAGTTGATATCAGAATAAAACTCTAAAATCAAGTTATATCCTTTATCTTTTAGTTTTCATGTTATTTCATTGTTGTCGTCATCTAACACCTAGTTGCCATAAAAGTTTTAAAAAGAAAGATTATTTGTAATTGGTTGTCTACAATTAAAAAAAGAAGAAGAATAAAGATCAAAAAAATCATAAAAGGGGAAAAAAAGTAAGGTTTAGGCCGCAAATTAGGGTTTTCATCAAATCTTGGATTCAACAACTCAAATTTGAAAATTCTTAATTATTGGGATATATTAGTTTCATATCTTGATTTTAGGATTATTTAGACATAATTTGTTGGATATTTCTAAAAATTACAAAAAAAATTATAACGAGTAGTTTTTGCGTCTACAATTTCTTTCTTTGTTAATTTCGACTAAGTACAAAAAAATAGTGTCTTCGCTTAGTTTAGGTTATTTGAGTCTTATTTCGTTACTTTTCTTATTCTCAATAATTTTTTATGCCTTCATATTGTTCATATTTCACTCGAATTCGTTTTGTTATTTGCAATTTCATATTCATAGTTTCGTATTTATAGTTTTTGTTTTCATATTTCACTCGAATTCATTTTGTTATTTGCAATTTCATATCCATAGTTTCGTATTGATAGTTTTTGTTTTTTATTGCTTATTGAGTCTATATAATTATTTTGGATTGCACTACTAAGTTGTTAATTTTTATGATTTGTTGTGAATTAATTAGTTCTTTAAAGAATTAGAATTTTTTAGATTGAATGGTAAAAGGTGAGCTTATTATAGTGAAAAACCAAAAATGTATGTGAAACACGAGGAAGTGACATCTATTGAGTGTAAACACATGAAGAAGTGTGATGATATATTCCTCTTGCTACTACCATGATTTTCAGATCTTGACGATGTCATCCAAAAATGAATCATCACCTTTAAAGGATAAGAATAATCCAAAATAGGGTCATTTGACTATGTAATAGCAAATAGAGATGATGAACATGAGGTTTGGAGATGTTTTGAATGAAATGGTTGGATTGAGAACTAAACTAACTAGCTTTTGAGATGAGGTAGTCTATAAAGGTCCCGAAGGTAGAAGGCTTGCAGGATGAGCTATTTCATCTCTAGAGGAGTCCATAATCGAAAATACAAATGAGAACGTTAAGGATTTTGATTATGAATATGGTGTTAGGTTTCAACAACATAGGACTTACAAACATAAGGGAATTCGACCACAAGACTATTTCACCCATATGAGAGCAGATAAGGAGGATGGTTTTTGAGATGGTTTGGGTAGAATTTTAAGGAGTATTAAGATGAAGATTCTAGCTTTTTAGGGCAGAAATGATTATAAAGCATATTTGAAATGTGAGAAGAAAGTTGAGTTGATTTTTTTATTATCACCATTTCTTTGAGAAAAATAAGGCAAAACTTGTTGTGTATTGAGTTTACTTATTATGCTATTATTTAGTAGTATTAAATTGTTTTAAGTAGAAAAAATAAATAGAGAGACTCTTAGAGACTTAAGATGAGATGAAAACAATCATAAGAATTCATAGACAATATTATAGAGAATTATTTCAGAGATTGTAGAGTTTGGCTCAAGAGTTTAAAAGTATAGAAGATTACCATAAAAAGATAAAGATTATCATGATTAGAGCTAATATTGTAGAGGATATAAAGGTTACTATGACAAGGTTTTTAAATGGTTTGAATAAAAAGATAACTAATATGGTTGAATTACAACATTATATTGAGCTAGAAGATATGATTCATATGGCTATTAAGGTAGAGAGGTAGTTAAGAGAAAGGGCAATACACATCGAGGAGGTAATTTAGGTTTTTTTTAACTTAAAGATTGAATTATAGGAGAGAGAAGGCTACTCTATCAAAGACAAATATAATGGGAAACAAAGTTGAACCACATAAAGCTATAAAGAAGGATTTGGCCATTGTTATCCAAGATAAAACCCAAACTCAAACTAATCATAATCATGATATTAAATATTTTATGTGTTTGAGTAATGGATATATAGCTTTATAATATCCAAACAAAAGAGTTATGATGAAGATAGAATATAGAGAGATTGAATCCTGAAGTGACAAATCTGAGAAGGATTAGATGCCACCACTTGAGGATTATAATGATGTTAAGTATCCAATTGATAAAGAGGCTTTGGTGATTAGGAGATTATTTAAAGTTTTGATTAAAGATGATGATGTGGAGTACCAAAGAGAGATCTTTCATACTATATGCCACATGAGTAATAATGTATCTAGTATGATTACTGATAGTATGAGTTGTGCTAATATTGCTAACATTGCACTTGTTAGAAAATAGATTTTTATCATTTTCTTGTAACTCATTTGTTAAATTAGACTCTTATTTCCAATTATTCACAAGAACCTTAAAATCATGACATTTATCTAATTGTTAAAATCCAAATTTAAACATAATGCTAAGATGATGAAAACTAATGAACTTATTATTGAGCTCATTTTAAAGTTTTCTAAAAAGGCACGAAGCCTATATCAGCCCCTAAAAGCTATGGTACATGTCGACTTAACTGTTAAAACCCAAGTTTAAACAAGACATGATTGTAACTTGATGAAAACTCTTTTACTTTGTTTTTTGAAAATTGATATTTACATGAACATCATACATAAAAAGAAACAAACATAATTTTATGAAATATAAACTACAGCAACACCAGAAGGTTAAGAACACCTTCATTTTAAACCCAAAACTCTTTTTTTTTCTTTTGCATTTCTGGGAGAGGAATAATGTATTGTTTAGCATTTTAGAGAGGCATGAGAGACAAAATTGAGGCCATATATTGGCCAAGAACCATGAAAAATAAAAGAAAAAAAGAAACAAAAATTACAAAGGTATGTGAGGAAGAAAATGGATTATTTTGACTATGCACCAAAACAATATTGTTTTGGTGTTTTGGCTTTTTTCCTGATTTTTACTAGAAAACAATATTGTTTTGCCCAAAACACATTATTTTATTTATTTGGATTTTTCACGTTTAAACATAGGTCCCTTAATTTCACCATATTTTTTAATTTAGTCCTTATAGTTTTTTTTTCAAATTCAATCTTTTTTTCTCAATATTTCTTTTAATATAGTCTGTGATTGCATTTAAAATGGTCCCTCAATTTAACTACATTTTCCAAGTCAATCCTTGTCTTTTTTATCTTCAATTATTTATCCAATTTTATTCATTTTTTTTTCAATTCATCCGATTTTATCTCTGGTTGCATTTTTCTAATCCTTTCATTTTGCTGCCTTTTCCAGTTCAATCATTTCCCTATTAATTTTTAATTGTATAGTTAATTTAACCATTTTCTTATTTTTTTTCCTTCTCAAACTCGTCCTAATTGCATTTTCTTCTTTTATTTTATATATTTTTTGAATTATTTGAAATATTTTTTCAAATTTAAACGTGATGCTAACATGATGGAAACTAATCAATTTATTATTAAGCAGATTTTAAAGTTTTTTAGAAAGGCACTATGCCTATATTAGTCCCTAAAACTTATGATACACGTGCACCTAAGTGTTAAAACCTAAACTTAAACAAGACATGATGATAACTCTTTGACGTAGTTTTTTGTTGTTTTTTTTTTAAATTGATATTTACATGAACATACATAAATAAAAAAGAAGAAGACACAATTTTATGAAATATAAATAATGTCATCCAATTTAAAACACTTCCATTTTAAACCTAAAATTATTATTTTTTCCTTCTTCTGCATCTTTTAGGAGAGGAATGGTGTGTTGATTGGCGTTTTAGGAAGGTAAGATAGAATTGAGGCCAAATAATGGTCATGAACCATGAAAAATAAAAGAAGAAAGAAGAACAAATTATAGAGGTATACTAGAAAGAAAATGGTTTATTTTGGCTATGCACCAAAACAATTTTGTTTTGGTGTTTTGGCTTTTTTTACTTGATTTTTACTGGAAACGACATTGTTTAGCCCAAAACACGTTGTTTTATTTATTTGGAATTTTCATGTTTAAACATAGATCTTTTAATTTTGCTATCTTTTTAAATTTGATCCTTGTAGTTTTTTTTTTTTACCAATTTCAAACTCTTTTCTCAATATTTTTTTCAATATAGTTTGTGATTGCTTTTAAAATGGTCCCTCAATTTAACTTTCTTTTCCAAGTCAATCCTTGTTTTTTTTTAATTTTCAACTATTTAATCAATTTTATCTCTTTTTTTTCAATTCATCTCTGATTTTATCTCGGGTTGCATTTTTCCAATCCTTTCATTTTGTTACCTTTTCAGTTCAATCCTTGACCTACTCATTTTTAATTGTTTAGTCAATTTAACCCTTTTCTCATTTTTTCTTCTCAAACTTGTCCTAATTGCATTTTTTTCTTCTAATTTTATTTTTTTTTATTTTTTTTTGAATTTTTTGAAATATTTTTTCACTTTTTTTTGAAATGTTTGTTTTGATTTTTTTTTTAAAAAAATATTTAAGATGGGTAAAAAATTGAGTTATGATAACTATTATCACTTTCACCGCCACCGCCACCGCCACCACCACCACACCACTTTCACCATCATCACCATTTCATTAACATAGTCATCACAACTATCACCGTCAATTTTCTTACCACTATTACATCATCAAATTGACTATATCATAATCATAAAACATCATTATAATTTTAATAATATTTTATTTTTCATACTATTTTAAATCTTATAATTTTTTTATATGAATTGTTTTTGTAGTAAAGCACAGCACAATATTTTCATCTTGAAAATATTTTACGCAACACCGCTTAGATCATAAAAAGGAAATGAAAGTAAAACCCAATGTCATACACATGTTAAGTTAAATGGTAGAGAAGAGAAGGACATTTAAAAAGGATTTTAGGGGTATTTTATAATGTGGCAAAGTCTATTTTAGAGTGATCATAAGCAAAGTCTATATTATATATTGCAATAAATATTTATTACTTAGTTACAACCCATTTCAACCATCGATAAGCTTGTTTGTGATTGATCTAACATAAGTATAATTAATAGTCTGGGAAAAAGGGAAAATAACATGTCTAGTTAGAAAAAGAAATTTGACGCAGAATATTCAGATCAGTGCAAATTGAATTATTATTAATATTATCATCAAGTTTTTGGATTGAGTTCAATGGCCTTCATTTATTATTAGTGTTGTTACAACAACAACAACATTAAGTACTACCAATTCAATGCACGTATCGTTCTTGAAACCTTTAGGAGATTTCCAGCATAATTTTTAATTTCTGCTCTTTTTGAAAGATATGACTATATAGCAGACATCACAGATCCCTCTAAGGTTCACAAAATGTGTTCGTATGAGCACCTAAAACACATGAGAGAGAGAGAGAGAGAGAGAGGAATATATGTGATGAAATTGGACCATTTAAAAAAGTGAAAATGAAAACAAACGTACTATGGAAAAATAAAGTCAGGAAAATAATTGTAAACGTAAATCCCATTGCAGAACCAGTATATTAGAAATCTGAAATGATCTTGCTCTATCTTTTATTTGACATGATCTCATCAAGATTCCCACTGCCGAGTCACTAGAGGTTTTGTATCTTCCTTGAAGATTCATGCCTTGAGAGATTATGGTTAAAACAAACATGCATTAACGTTGGTAGAAGTGCTCTTTAATCTCCTACCGTTCTAGTGATTAAGGATGTGTTTAGTATGTGGGATTGGGCATGATAATATAAAATAATGGTGGACTAGCTAGATTGTATTAGACTGGATTAAACTATAATGAAATGGATTGGATAACACGTCTTCCTATCTTCTATTTGATATAGATGACCATGTCAAATGAACCTTTTCCAAGATTTATTTTTGTCTGAGAAATTATTTTAATAACTTATTTTAGTCGTTATAGTTTATTTCGTAACATTTTTATCCTTATTAGAGATTTATGGTCCTCATATTTTAATTATAATATGTACAATTTAGTCTCCAAATTATTGCTTTTCAATTAAGCCACTATATGTAAATATTTATTCAATATAATTTGTCACATTTTAGTATGCCAGGTCAAAAAATAAATGTGATAAATAAATAATAATAATAAAATTTTAAAATAATGATTTTTGCTTATGGTATTGGAAAAGATTATTCCACTCTGTATGATAGGGCACCAAATTTGCTTTTGGAGACAACTTTTAACAGGATAAGGGTCAATTTTTATCTTGTTCAAAGTTAATGCACCAAACAATCCATAATATCTTATCTTATTTAAAATATATACCAAACATATTATAACGTGCTTTGTCCTCTTATGCCATATTTACATAACATACCAAATACTTCTCTTACATGCACTCTTTCAAAGGTATAGTTGTTATGACATTAAAATTAAGGAGACAAAAATTACTGTTTTTATTTCGTTGTTGATCAAGGGACGAGACAAGTCGGTATCTATTAATGAATATTCTTTATATTTTTTCTCTCTGAAGGTGACAGAAATAATTATAAAGCTACACGTGGTGGTAATAACACACACACACACACACACATATATCAATTAATTATGTATTCTTAAGAAGCTACACGCGGCGAATCTTTTGAGGAAATTTCAAGCAAATTCAGACACAGAAAATTTACTTTCACTTGCCCACAACATTAAGCGATAAAAATAATATTTTACTAAATAGATGTTGACACATTAGCTGTTGACGACTAAAGAAAACCCTATGCTGAGAGTATAATCCAAAACAACACAGTCTAGAATACACTATACACTGTGGCATTGCGCAGCGTTGAAGTACCGTGCTTCTACGTCAAAGCAATCAAGTTGTAATCTGTACTATAAATTGATCCCTTTGACCTGTCCTTTTCCTTTCCGAGTCCCACTTCTAGGCTACTTCCAGGAAGTGCTGCTTCTCAGCTAGAATCCACCAGCTAGGAAGGAACTTTAGCTGCTTCTTCATCAGCAATTAGTTTCACAAATACTAGTTTGATATTCTCGTGTGAAAATTTCATACCAGAGAAGCTGGTTTCGCTGATGGAATCATGTCATATTTTTTAGTATATAACATCCATTTCTCTTTTGAATTTATGGGTTTATGTTTTTTAACTTAGAAGTTACTTAAAATGTTTGAGGTTAAAATAGTAAAAAAAAAAAAAAGATGAAAAAAATAAAAGTGCTAAGAAAATGCTTCATTCATGTTAAAGTGAAATACCATTTTGTTCTTTTAGTTATTTGTATAACACTTAACAAATGCTGGTTAATTTATTAAGTTTTATAGTCTTTTATAACAAAATATTTTACCATGTAACCTCCAATATTTTATATCTTATAATGTTGAAAATCATCTTTAACACATACCAAATGTCTAAGCTAATAAGTTATAGATAAAAACTATTAAACCCAAATTTAATAGGAAAAAAAAACTTCTTAGAAGGCAAAAAAAAAAAAAAAAGGCTTGGGCTACCATTCCTAAGCCCAACAAGCTGCCAAGAGGGACAAGCCCAGGTTGTTTCTTGGGCCCAAGATGCATGGGCTCGAGTGTGGTAACCTGAGCCCATGTTGGGCATATGCACATGTTAGGTGTAACACCCTAACTTTCATTAATTGATGTTGTCACTGATAAAAAAAACCAATAGTTTCTTTCTAAAACTTGTTTTTGATATTATTAGGTTATTATATGGCACACAACCAAAACACACCTAGGCTAGGATGAGTAATGGGTCTGCCCATTACCGCGAGCACTTTTGCCCAATCAGACCTTCAATAACTCACTAGTCAGGTGTAAGTCCTCACTGAGGTCATGTTAGCACCTAAAGGCTAAATCAAATCTTGTCACCCCAACAAGTCTTAACACCCTTAAAAGTAGACAACGCCCTATCGTCACCACAACTACCATCCATATCAGATGCTTGTAGAAGATTAAACTACCCAAAGTGGACTAGGCATAATGACATTCATAAGAGTCCTTTAAAGTGTTGCTCGAGCTCATTTGTCTAAACAAGTATTGAACATTCGACTATTTAAGAACTACATTTCAAAAAAAAAAAGTTTGGAAAACTATGATGGTTTTGTTGGTTTGAGAGGATACGTATAAAAGGTATGCAGTATCTTAGAGTAGGTCATCCAGGATAGTGACTCAATGCGCAACATCCTCCCCACAACCTTTCAAGGGTTTATGCATGCTTGGTAAAATAATTTGGAACCAAGCTTCATCGAAGGGTTTAATGACTATTTCATGGAGTTAATGACATACTTTAGCACCAACATACCTACTAATAAATGTTCCATGGAGCTATTTGGTGTTACCCAACAAGAGGGCGAGTATACCCGGATATATTTGAAGAGCTTCAATGAGGAGATGCTCAAGGTGGAAGAGTTGCTTAAGTCAGTAGCTTTAGAGGCCTTGATAAAAGGAGTAAATGAGCATGCCCTCTAAAGAAAAGTTTATAACTTACTAGATAGAAGTTTGCTCAAGGTGAAGCAAGTCATGAAAAATCATAAACAAGTGGAAAAATCCAATGTGCTATGATATGGACCTCATTGTTTTTACAAAGACAACCATCATGAAGGACCTTCTAAGTGAACTCATTCTTCTAGTAGAAATGAAAGCTCGAGAAAGAACCATAAGGGACCAACCCATAGGTGTTTGGTGTATCCTAAGCATTTCTTACTTCCTTCAATTAAAATGGAATCACCCATTCAAAGTTATTAGATAAACATTTACCACCTCCAAGACATGTTTCTTTAGAGAACTTCTCTCATACCTATCACTTAAATCACTTTAGGATGTACAATCATAAAACATTTACCATCTCCAAGGCATGTTCCTTTAGAGAGCTTCTCTCATACTTATCACTTAGATCACTTTAGGACAATCATAATGGGAATGTAAGTTTATTTTTAAAACAAAATTAATGTATCTCTAACATAAATTTTCTTTCTACAAATCTCTAGTATAGTCTTAGACTAACATATTCTTCAGGTGATGTTAAAGGACCTCTCACCAATTTACCAGGGGTTGATCTCGTAGCCCTCATTTTCCAGTGTAGTCTTGGACTGACACATTCTCTTGGTGATGCCTAAGGACCTCTCACCAATTCTCCAAGGGTTGATCTCAGAACCTCCATTCTTCAGTGCAATCTCAGATTGGAACATTTTCCAGGTGATACCTAAGGGTTTCTCACTAATTCTCTAAGGGTTAATCTCGGATCCCTTATTCTCAAGTACAGTCTCGAACTAACAGATTCTCCAGGTGATGCTTAAGAGCCTTTCACCAATTCACCAAGGGTTGATTTTGGATCTCTCATTCTAAAATGTAGTATTGGTCTAACACTTTCTTTAGGTGATGCCAAAAGGCCCCTTACTAATTCTCCATAGATTGATTTTGGGTCTCCTGTCTCTTCAATACAGTCTCAAATTGACATAACTCTCAAGTAGGACTTCCAAGCTTTATATTATCTCCATGGATGATCTTGGATTTCTCACTCTTTGGTACAACCTCTCTCTAGTAGAAGGCTCTCGTGCCCCATTTCAGTTTTAGAAGGCTATATCCCACCCACTTTAGAAAACAACTATTCTCCAATGTGGGGCTCCCACGTTTTATGACAATGCGAAGGAGGTCACGTACCTTTTGCACTATAATTTGACCACTCTTTGGTTGGGGGCTTCCAATCCTCCATGTCATCACCAGGGAGGCCACAACCGTCCCACTCTTTAGTGAGATCTTTCTTTAATGGTGAGCTCCTAAGCCCCATACCAATAACTAGGAAGCCATACATATCTCTCTCTCTAGTATGATCTTGTATTGGTACATGGCTTTCAAGCCTTACCTTATCGCAAAAACTAAGCCTTTTTTCCTTTTTTAAGGGCCTCTTTAACAATTTTAAGCATATTAAACAATCTAGTAATGTATCATCTAACTTGTTCATGTGATAGTTCATAATGAATTGCTAAAACTTTGAGGTAATGATTGCAAGTCAAAGTTAACACTTAATTCATGGTCCATGATAAAATCCAATTGGCCTAATTTTCTAAAATAGCCAATCATTTTTAAAACATGAGTGTTTACTGAAGAACCCTTTATCATCTTGCAGCAAAACAATTTCTTAGAGGTCTCATGCCTCTTAATCTTATTGACCTCATCAAACTATTCTTTGAGATACATAATCATAGTATGAAAATCTATATTCTCATGCAGTATTTGAAGTTCATGTGACATACTGGCTAACATCACACATACAACTTGTTCATCATCATCAACATAGCATTGATGTTCATTCATAACTTTTTCTTTAGTATCCTCAGCAGGGGCATTTGGAATTGCATTTCTAGAACAAACAACCTTTTTGTCTTACTTGAGAACAGTTCTCACATTTTAGGGCTAATCTAAGAAATTTATTCCAGTCAATTTGTTAGCATTAAGTATGTTTCGTAGGGATATGCTACTACTTATTTTAATCTACCAACCTATTTATATAAATATAGAGAGTATTAGTTTCATGCATACATATTTCAATTCCAAATTTAGATAAGGTTTATAATTTTAATTTGGTCTCCCATTACTTTCTTGTAAATGAATAGCCCATTTAATTTATCTGACTTTGAGTGACTCAAGTCATCTTTATGCATATAAAATTGAAAGACAACTATTAATGTTCTCAACATGTACTTAATATATTAAAAAGAGATTTATTATCAATTAATTAGGTCTCATACATAACATGACATAACATTTATAAATTGTTATCTATGAAATATATATATATTTCATAGATAACAATTTATATATAAACATACACCCCTAGCATACCATTCTAATTGGATGATTATGGATATACCTAAGCTAATTCCCTCGAGCCATTAAATGGAATTAGATGGTCAAATCTGAGGTAGCTGCTGTAAATCTTCATAAGTCTTTTGCAAGCACCTCAATTGTAGCCTTCATCGTTATTTGTTTCTTCGTCTTGGATTACAAAATAATTTCCTATCTAAATTCATACATTTCTAAATTACATAACATTTACATAATTAATTATGAAATATTGAGTTATATTTGAGGGGAATTAGATGAAGAAAGAATTTACAAACCTAGAAGAAAAATAGAGATAAAACAAGACACATAGACTATATTTAATAAAAATTACAACCATTCAACCATCAAATAAAAACACAATCACATTGATCTTTAATGTCCATAACCATCCATCATGTATAAAATCATCTTAATATCATGATAAATTACAGTACATGCTTCAATCTCAATTATTGGCTTTATGTGCTACTATAAAATAATATTTCTAACACTTAGAAATATTCAATCAATTCTAATTTGTTAATTTTCCAAACAAAACAAATTTTATTTAACATTATTCACATTAATAACATTTTTTAAAATTTAATAAGAAAATTAATCACATTAAAATTCTTGTTAATATCCTAAACTATTTTAGGATTAATTAAATAAAATTTTCTAGCCTTAAAAAAACTCTCATTGTTTTGGAAAAATCATTTTTCTAAATATTATTTAAATTAAATCATTTAATTAAATAAATCCTAATCCCATTAAGATACTATAAAACTAAAAAAAATTGAATTAAACAATTTAATTCATTCTTAATTCTATTAGACAAATTAATTCTTTAATTAAAATAATTTTAGGTATAAATTTTTTTAATTAAATCCGAATCATATTAGAAAAATTAATTCTATAATTAATTTAATTTCAGTTTCATTTAAAATAAAATCAAAATTTTATTTGTGGGGGTTAAAAAGGAATAAAGCGAAGTGTAAAAGGATATTTTACATTAAAATAAATCATATGGTCATAAGACAAAAGGGGATGGGTAAAGGGGTAAAGTACCCCAAAACCCTAAAACCATCTCTTTATCCTCTTCTTCTTCCATGTGTCGCTGGTAGGGCATCAAGCCCTTGCCATTAACATGCTTTCTAGCGGCATCTACAACAACGCAAGGCTACTGCCTTGCGCAACTATGATGGTTAGCGCTGTCGGTAGTGGCACGCTTGGGTGCTCCCAACAATGTCAACATCCAATGTGTTTGGCGCTACCATCTACGATACCAAATAACATGATTTTTCCAGATAACCCTTGATTGAATTTTGTCCAGATCTGGAAATTCCATCCAGATTTGACCAGAATAATAATTGGGTGATGAAAAATATTTTTTAAAAAATCCATTTTAAAAAATCATTAGAGAAAAATTGACTTTTTGGAAAAATATTTATTTCGCACATAAAATTAATTCATAACTAACATCAATAACAATTAAAACATGCAATCAAACAACCTTAATTGTTCTAACGAAGGTTCTAATACCACTATTAGGTTCCCGAATGTCATACATACAACAAAAACAATGAAACAAAATTATTTAGGAATCTCTACGATCCCATTCGACAGATTTAGAGTTATTTAGGGATTTATTACTTGAAGATTTGATCTTCTTAGACTTTAAATAATTCTTTAAAGGCTGGGTTGTCGCAAATCACAAGTTGTCCAATTGTCCGGTCTCCAATGGTAATTCACACGAACTACCAGTAAAAAATCTCTTATATCCCTATTTAGGAGAGAGAGATTGTTATGCTTAGAGTTTTAGCTCTTTATTATGTGACTTACGTAGTTTTTCTTTCTAAAAGACAACAACTTCTAAATAAAAGGCATAACTTACTATTTATAGGATATTTTAAAAACCCAACAAATTGAAAAAAATATCAATTTGCCTCCTAAATAATATTCATATATCAATTCAAGAAAATTTTAGAAATTAATTCGATCAAATCTTTACTTGATAATTCCTATATTAATTATATTGTAGTTCTTAATTTTTAAAATATATTTTAATAAAGTCATACTTATTTAAATCATCCTATTTTAATTTATGACAAATGATTCTTAATGTGTGTGACCTATTAAGTTCCTAATATATTGACCTAGATATAAATTATAATTAAATAGAATTTATATTGGAATAATTAATTAATTTATATTTGAAGATCATGTGCGTCGTCTAGTAACATGTTATGATCCCTTAAATATTAGAAAAGTCATTAGTGGTTTGACTTAATTTTTCAGTGATCAGTTTTTTAGTGTAATAAATATTTTTTCATCAATAATGCTTCGATATAACATTAAAGCATAAAGTATGTCTGCTATGTTAAATCATGTTTGTTCTCTATGTAATTGTCATTGATCATTTAAATAAGATTTGAAACTCTTTTCAAATTTCATTTAACCTTGACCAAAGATTTTTTTAGTCAATACTATTTGAGAACACATGAAACATTTTATCTAATTCTCCTAGGGTGATGAATCATCTCTTGATCATTCAAGTGCCTTCATATAGTTTATACTATACCCAATACCTACCTCTTTATGACCTCGATTAGGATAACATGTAATAAAATCAAAGTATAACATTCTTTATAAAAGATAACTTAGTGATTTCAATTCTAAGGATTAGTTACACAACCATCACGTGAGCTTTTTCATAGATATAGGTGATATCTCCATATGGAATTCTCACGTGGGTCATTTTAGTATAAATATCATATGACAAGCACCCACATATTAGTTCTAGGTATCCTTTATGAAAAACTGATTCCTTTCATAAAGAAAAAAAATATAATAACTCTAATAAATATCAAGTATCTAACAAAGCATTGAGTATGAATATTTTAGGAACAACGCTTTGATGTAATAGGAATCCTATAATTATATCAACTTTATAATTTCATTAACCTAATATTTTAGGAACAATATTTTTGTCACATAGACTTTATTTTTACTCTAAATTCATAAATAAAATATTAGATTCATTAACCTAATATTATATGAATTTTAAAGATAAATTAAAACTTTAATAATAATAAATATATATTTACTTTAACATAATAACTTACACCACGTATAACCAACTAATTGGTTCCGGAGCATTTTAGAGTAACAAAATAATACTTTAATAATTAATCATCCATAATTATACAAGCATGTAGCAAAAACAGTAACATGATTTTTTTTCATTGAATTCATAAATCATGCTTAACCTATAACAACTTAATTTTATAATCCAAGATAAACTATGTAATTAACATATTAACAAACTATAACTCAATTTCAAACAATCACCACAACACCTACATACAAATTTTAACCAAACATAACATGTATTATTAGCTTAATATTTAAAATCACCTCACTAATTTGAAAACAAAGTTGCCATTCTTCTTTTCTTTTGGTGTCCACCACTAAAAAGTACCTAAAACTGGCAGAAAAGTGTTAAAATCAAGAACAACGGAAAAAAGCTAAGTGATTTTCACTCAAACGGGCTTTCGAAGTCCACTCACTGTTGATTGAGGTGCTTGGTCGCTGAGGATTGGCAGTAACAACGAGAGAAGAAAGAAGGGATAAAAATTCAAAAGTTTTACAGAATATCTCTCTTTCTTTCCATAGTAAGATATAGAAATTTTTTAATTAGCAATAGCTTGCCAACGTACAGTGGTATAAAAAAAAAACCCGAGAGTGTGGTTGGTAATTTATTAGAATTTATCAACATGACTGATTTTGACTAGCAATTTGTATATATAAATTTATTAAAAACATATGATTTTGGGTGGTAGTTGCCTGGAAATAATTAGCAACAA
>Ga0325414_1001217_pt1 | contig 24330 bp, 7 predicted proteins | sample PopdelMetagenome_8_FD_206183 | JGI IMG/M metagenome (GOLD analysis project Ga0325414, IMG submission 206183) | Populus deltoides microbial communities from Bellville, Georgia, United States - Leaf-PdKOR-R3 | ecosystem: Host-associated > Plants > Phyllosphere > Phylloplane/Leaf | place: USA... | reverse complement strand
TTATTATTATTATTATTATTATTATTATTATTATTATTATTATTAATTACAAATACAAGTAAAGTCATAAAATGTTGTTCGCTAAGCTAATTAACGAACCTTTCAATCCAAGGAAGTAACCTCAGCGCTCCATCCCCTTGAAAAGCCAAGTACAGTGCTCTATATAGATTAGAACAATACTTATGAGATTTCTTGATTTTTTTTTTTTTTTTTTTACCTTCTTCCTCTTGACCTCTGCCTCAACGTTCTCCATAAGCCAGCCATGAACGAGTCCTCGCATGAGGGCAAGAGCTTTAGAACCTGAAAAAGGTTCTTCGGTCAAGTTTTGTGGAACTGGGTCCGGGGCTGCCCGACAGGCTTCTATTTCAAGCCCATTTATTCAGTCAAAGTATAACTTTTGGGCGGAGAAGGTCTGCTGCTTCACTTTGGGCCATTTATTCCTTTAAAGATATGGATCAAGTCGACAATCTATGATGCATAAACAAAACCATGACAGGGAGCGAGTCTTGAGGGCGACTCAGGATAGAGAAAACTAATTAGACACTAATTTACTAATGTTATTGGAAAGAGAGAAACTAACCATGCTTACATGTTGAATTACTAATTTTTTTTAACACATTTATTGAATTAATTTGATATATATGGAATCCCGTTTTATAGTGAATGCTTCATGAAACAACTATTTAATAAACATTTTCTTACACTTAATTAACGTAAATAAATTTTGTTGATTCATAGTATTTCAACAAAAATATTAAAAATAGTAATTTAGTTTGAATATTTCATCTATTTTTTTGTGTCGTGATATATTTTTTTTTTTTTGTGTTTGAGTATGCAATAGTGATGGATCAATGTACTTTAATTTATTTCTTTTTGTCTAAGTAAATATGAATCTAGTGAGCTATTATACTTAATATTTTTGGGTTCAGTTACATGTTGAACCCAAGTACATATGTATTTGGTGAGCTGTCAGACCCAATATTTTTGGGTTCAGCTACACGTTAAACCTAAGTACATATGTATTTGGTCTACCATGATTCTCAAATCAATTTGGTCTCCCTCAACCCATGACATGTCTCTAAATTCCGGATCTAAACCCATCACCAACAGTCCAACTATTGTAGGACTGTTGGTGTCTAAGTCGTAGCAAAAGACTAATACCTTAGCAAGACTTATCCTTCTCTAAGAAGGAAGAGACATACAGGGGAACAACTAGTTGTTGTGGCCTCATAAAAGGCCAGACCAATTAGGAGGAAAATAACCAGTAAAGAAAAACAAATGAATTCAAGTATTTTTTTTTATGTTGAAAAATTATATATATATGTGTGTGTGCGCGCGCGCGCGCGCGCAAGAGTGATGGATCAATGTACTTTTTTTTTTTTTGCATAAATATATATGAATCTGGTGAGTTACCAGACCCAACATTCTTGGGTTTAGCTACATGTTGAATCCAAGTATATATGCATTTGGTGACCTGTTAGACCCAACGTTCTTGAATTTAGTTTCGCGCTTAGCCCAAACAATAATGGGTCTGACAAGCTGTCAGATCCAACTTTCTTAAGTTCAGCTACATGCTGAGCTCAAGAACATATGGGTATGGTGAACTGTCAAACCCAATATCCTTGGGTTCATTCATGTGCTGAGCCCATGTACATATGGGTCTGGAGAGCTGTCAGACCCAACATCTTTGGGTTTAACTATGCGCTGAACCCAAATAAATATGAGTCTATCAAGCTAACAAACTTAATATCCTTAAGTTCAATTACATGCTGAGCTTAATTATATATAAGTCTAGTGAGCAGCCAAATCCAACATCCTTGGGTTTAACTACGCGCTGCGCCCAAATAGATATGGGTCTGACAAGCTGTCAGGTCCAATATCCTTAATATCAGCTACATGCCGAGCTCAAGTATATATGAGTCTAATGAGTTGTTAGACTCAATGTCTTTGGATTCAGCTACACACTGAGCCCAAATAGAAATGGGTATGACAAGTTTCCAAACCCAACATCCCTAAGATCAGCTATGTATTGAGGCCAGACAGATATGTGTAAACCCCCGCATGAACATCAGGCCAAAGATAGTAAGATCGTCGATAATTAAAGGAAACCCAGGGTGAAAAGAAATAAAAATAAAAATAAAAATAAAAATAAATAAATATGATGGGTAATGGAGAGGATGATCTCCAAAATTAAATTTAAAAGTATTGAGGAAGTTGAAAAGAGATTTATGAATTTTGGGTTAAAACTTGTAACATTGGCAAAACTGATAGTGAGTTTCGACAAATAAAAGAATAAGGAAAAATTCATAATAAATATGTTTTGAAATAAATAAATGATGCCAAGGATTTAATGGATTAATTAATACGATACATGTAAAGATTGAACAAAAAAATTGGATTTTTAGTGTAAAATCATATACTGATTAGTTTTATGCTATCGTTTTGAACTCTCAATATGACCATTGAATCAAAATGAGATTTTACAAGGAGTCACCTAACTTATTGTTCTACCTTAAGTTAACATTTCAGATAAATTGGAGTTCAAAAAGGTCTTTTGATAGTACAAATTATAAAGTAAAAATAAAGAAATTGATCATAGACTTGTAACAATGACATTGCAGTAAATAAGCAGACATTCTTCCTCCCTGATTATTGTTCATTCTGTCACCCATTAATAGGAGGAAAAAAAAATTTTTTTCGTATTTCTCTTGCAAAAAAGGTGAGATTCTTTAAAAAATTAGAAAAGTAATGTGAGGTGAGTGGTTTTAAAAAGGAATTACACCAAAACTAAGCATTTGAGGGAGAAAATCATGTGAAAGAAAGTAAAGGTTTAGAGAGGGAAAACAAGGAAATTGAAGGATGAAGAATGAGGGTTGATAAAAATTCAATAAGGGAGCATTTGAAGCTCATAATTTCACCAGGTAAGATATTCTAAACTTAATGAAAAAAGTTAAAGTGAGAATTAATTGAAATTCTATTAAAATTTACAAATATTGATTTAGGGTTATTGGATGGGAATTAGGGGAAATGTGAAAGTGGTATGGATTAATGTAATTATGATGGAATATAGTAGGAATAACTTAAAATATTACATAAATGAAAAAAAAAACTTTGTGTTCTTGATTGGAGTAGGGTCATCCATTTGTGGTTGTCTAAGGAAGTTAAGTAGTTGATGTGAATTTCCATAGAATTACAAGTAATTTTATGTAAATGTGTTAGTTGTTTGAATATGAGTTAAATACACTTGAATGTGATGAATTATAGTAAATAAAATAAAAAAGAATTACATGTGTGTGGATAGGTTAAATTTGGCCAAGAGTAGAGATGTGAAGAGCTTGGATGAAAATGAGAAACTAATACATATTAAACCTGAATGAAGGTCTAAAATGTTGATTTGAATTGAGAAAATCCATGGTCTCTTATGGAAAGCTATTCAGCCAAATGAGAATTTAAGAAGAGGAATAGGATTGAATTGTATTTTGTTAGTTAATGGTTCAAAAGTAGTAAAAAAACTTGTGTGTGATGAGTTGCGATGAAATACTAAAGAGAATTTCATGATTATGAATTTGTTTATTTTTCTGGTCAATAAAAAACAGATGAAACCTGGATAGTGTAGATAAATGGATGTGTTTTAATTAATAATCAAGGCTTGAAAGCCAAATGTAATGGCATTAGAAAAGTGTTAGGAGAGAAAAGAAATGAAAAAGGGTGATGAACCTTTTTTTTTTTTTACCAAAAACACATGTTGAAGAAAATGAAAGAATTATGTCATCGTACTAAGTAAAACTACGGTGACAATTGTTGCTACGTAATTTTTTACCCATGTTTTAATAATTTTTTAAAAATAAAAAAATAAAAATAAAAATAAAAAATAAGGATTTACATGTGGTGATAACATAGAGCATCAAGAATAATATTAAAGAAGTAATATGTCAAGGAAATAATATTGAATCGTATATAATTACTGCTATATAAAATACTATAGATATATGATATGATTCATGCTGGTTATGAAAAATAATCACTACAATATAAAATACCATATATATAGAATTTATTAGTGTTGGTTATAAAAGATAATCTCTGTAATAATTATTGTAATATTTTTTTAAATAAAACATAAAAAATTTTTATATAAATGAATACCCAGCTATATGCACAGTGCACAACAGGAAGAAAAATTAACATGAAACAATTTTTAAAAGTAAAAAATTTATGACAACCACGAAAAAATCTAAACCTAATTTTTTAATTTTTTTGTATTCGGCCGAAACCAAGTCGCGCCCCCACCCTTGGCCTCTGATTTTTTTACACGGAGACCAGCCCCCCTCTCCTTCATCTGGCTGACTCTCCCTCACGAGCTCTCCTCCCTTTAGCCAAACCAGAGAAAACTCTGCTTTGGTCTGGAGAATTTTCGGTTTCCCTCTTCAGCCGGCCATAGATCAATAGTCTCTCTCAGCCGACCCGAGCCCCCATCACCGTGCTCTCTCGGCATTTCTTCCCTCTCTCAGCCGTCCTCTTCTTCCCCGATCTCCTTCACCCAATAGCTCAATAGGCGGTCCATTCCTTCCCCACACACAGAAACAAAACCGCCTCACAGCCCCCACAGACCCAAATCCTCCACCCAACAGCCACACAACGCAGGTCCCCCTTCCATTCGGCCTCCAGTAGCAGCGGTCTAAACAACAACCACAACAGCACTGCCATCACTGAAGATTCAGTAGCTCACGAACCTCGTTTATTCCCTCACCGCCAACCTCAACGACGGACCAGCCACGACTCCCTCTCCCCGTGCAGCAGCGCCTTCTTCCTCCAGCAGCAAACCCAACCGCCGCGGCAACCAACAGGAGTGGAGATCATCAGCGCCGCCGCCGCCCAACCGCTAGACCTGCCGCCGGGAGAAGAAGGAAAGAACAACTACCTGAGAAGAAGAAAGAAGACAGAAGACAGAAGTTAACATATCTAAAAAAAAAATACAAGAACAATCTGGACAGAATAGATTAAAATCAACTGCCTGCGTTTTTTCTTCTTGTTACAGGTCACCGCCGGCGAGGAAGGGAGGAAGCCAAGTCATATCCACCCTGTCCCCTGTTTTTTTTACTCTTATGGCGGCGCTGATGATTCTTGTTCCTAAAATCACATTTATTACACCTATATTCCCAAGTCATATGTAATTTTCATTTGAGTGATGTGTTGTTTTATTTTAAATTTTTGTTATTTTTAATTACATATGGGTGTATGAAAAAAACATAATAAAAAGGGATGTGGGTGTGTTTGTATTTATTTTAATGTATGTTGTTGGATTATAAAAATCAAAAAGACAAAAATTTAATGTTTTAATATGTATATGATCAAGTATTAATAATCAAATAAAATCATGTTGTATTTCTTGTGAAAATATAAGAACATGTTTTTATATATGTTTTAGGATTTAATAACTGATTTATTAAAGCTTTAAAAATTTGACTAATATTAGGTTTTTTTTATTTTAATTGTGATTAAATGTAATTGTGTTTTTGACAAAGAAAATATAAAAAATGTTTTTGTGTGTTGCATACGGCTAATACCCTAACATATTTTGAATTTTTTTAAAAAAAATAAATATTTGAAGTTTTGAAATTGTGTTTTTGCATGGATTTCGTAAACACAATAAAAAATTTATTTTCTTGCATTTCTGAATTTTACAGCATGTTTGTAAAACTCTAAAGGGTATTGATCAATATTTTAAAAAAATATAAAAATCTTATTTTGGGGGAATTCATCTATTATTCACCGTTAATGTTTGGATAAAGAAATCCTAAAGGGATGAATATCCAAAATATTATTGGGAATAACTTGTTATTATTCACCGTTAATGTTTGGATAAAGAAATCCTAAATGGATGAATATCCAAAATATTATTGGGAATAACTTGTTATTATTCGTTGTTAATGTTTGGATAAAGAAACCTTAAGTGGTAAAGATCTAAAATAATTTTCTAAGAATAATAAGTCATCACATATCATTGAAAGAAGCCTTGATTAGAATTGATGACATTTCAATTTTTGACTCCACGGTTTACGACCCATGAGTATGAAATACTAAGGCAAAAAGAGGCTTTTAAAGCGCTCTGAATTTCCTTAGATTTCTGAATCTTTGTCCCTCCTCCTTGTGATTTACGAGTTGCAAACTCTTAAAATACTAAAGAAAAAAAAAAGAGCCTTTAAAGCACATGAAATCTCCTTGGATTTCTACCTATCTCATAAATCATAAGTTATAAATTTAGTCTGAATCAAACATAGATTTCAAGAGATCTGCATTGGTTCTTCTTGGTACTTTGTAGACATATCTAAGGGTGTGATCCACATTGACCAAGGGTTCTTTCTTTTTAGACCTCGAGTCCAAGTTTGTTCATCATAGTAAACTTATCCTAGGAAAACTGATGAGATCAGAAAACACTAACACCATAGCAATTATAAGGCAAACCAAACACCAAGCAGCTTACCTTAGGTAAGGTGTACTAGGGGTGCTAATACCTTCCCTTTATGCAACTAGTCCCTTACTTTAGAATCTCTGAAAGATCAGTTAGGTTTCCTAGTAACCATAATATTAGGTGATGACTCCCTTTTACACAAAACAACAACAAAGACCCCAAAATCAATCGAGGATCGCCGCTTCGTCGCGCTCTGTCGTGAGGGTGCGACAACAATCAAAATCTTATAGTGATGTAACATATGAAAAAGGGTGGAGTAAAAAGATATGATGCTAATACATAAAGATATTATTATAGTAACAACATTGTTTAGAATTATGAGATTTAAATGTTAAATGTGTTACGGATGGATGAAAATAATTTGTGAGTCCGACTAAATTGGTTTGGAATAATTGGATAAGAATGGGAAATAAGTTTTTCAAACATGAATGCATTGCATATATGGATGAGAAATGAAATAACTATATTTAGAAATTGTGAAATATGTGTAAAATATGGAACTCAGATATGATTTATAAGTTAAATTGATATGATACTAACAATTTGTAAATCCTGTTATCACAAGGAAGACTTCTAAAGTGAGATTCCAGGCAAGAGGAGCAAGATCCTCACGAGTAAACGATAGGTGCTCGACACCTTTTTTTTAAGCCTTTGTATGTTTTTTCACTGAATTATTGCTTACTTATTGTAACATCGTGATGAAATTAATATATGTTATGAAGAGAAGCATGAAATAAAAATTTAGAGTACAACGTTGTACTTGGTAGTCGAAAAGGATACTTGAAATTGAAAGGTTTAGTGGTATTGAATGGTTAGGAAGGTAATTGTTTGTTTTCATTGGAAAATCTAAAAAGAAGCAAGAAAGAAAGAAAGTAATGTTGGGAATGGATTGACAAAATTGAGTAGTCTTTCAAGAGGTGGAGACTAATGGAATTAGTGGTTACTGATGATCGACATAAGTGATTAGTCTACCTTGAGGTAGGGAATAATGGCATCAGTGATTACTGATGACCGACATCGAATTGAATAGGTGTCCACATGTATGGAACTAATGATATCATTGTATTTGATATCAATACCGTGTTGATTAGTCATCCATGTGTGTGGGACTAATGATATTAATGTATCTGATATAGGTATCAAGATGATTAGTTTTCCACATATGCTGGACTAATGATATTAGTATAACTGATATCGATAATAAATTGATTAGTTTTCCTCCAATGATATCTAGTTATCTGATATAAGTAGAGAATTGATTAACTATAGGAAAAATGATGTCAATCTGGTTGATGTTGACATTGTTTTGATGTCCATGTATACGGGGGCTAAGGGTTTGCATGCCAAGCAGAGAATCTTGAGAAAGCAAAAGAGGAACTTCATTTCTTGTGATAAATGATTAAGATGAGAAAACAATATAGAAGGTAATTGTTTATTTCCACCACCACCTCTATAATTAGAACATATTTATTAAATTGCTACTTATCTATATTAATGTAAGTATAGTAAGATTTTGAAATTTATTTTTATTTGACTTGTTATTGTTGATAAAAATAATTTCCAGTATTAATTTATGTTGTTTATGTATTATTCTACTATTTTTGATAGAAAATGACGCTAGATTTTGAAGGGAATATCTTAGGGCTAAGATGTGTAGATATGTTTGATGCAAAAATAACTCTTCTTGTGCTCTCCTCGTCTTGCAGCACAGCCGCCTGCGTTTTATGAATTACAGACAAGAGTTTCTATTCGAGGACCTCAAAGGCTCAAAGTGCTCTTCTATTTTAATGATTAGCCTGTGAACACACAACCATTGCTACTGTTTAAAAAATCAAGCCATGTGCCCGCAGCCAGGATGTAGACATGGTCAGGAGAGGGCTGGCTGTGGTTGGCTAGGTTTTTTTTAGTGGACTTGGGAAACATATGTTTTGGGCTAATAAATAGTGTCATTATCAACATGTGGACCAAACCATTCAGTCTAACAAACCTTTCAAATTTGAGCTCATAGCTCATTAATCCTCTCGAGACAGTTTTCTATTAGCTCACCAAAGCCATAAAGTTTGGGCTCTGCTCACACCCATTATCCAGCAAGTAATAAGAATTAAGGCAATTCTTTTGGCACAAATAATATATTTGTAATGGCTGCACTACTTCTTGCACAAATAATTCTTCCACTATTTTTTATTTTATTCATTTATTTTTAAGATAATAGTGCAATTCTTTTAAATTTTATCAAGCTACGACTTGAGCTATTTCTAGTAATGTAACTTGATTTTGGTATTGAGAGTTGCATAATTTATTAAATTTTTATTTATTGCACTATTCACAATAGTATTATAAGTAAATCTAAAAGGTATGGGGAATTTATAGTAAAACATATATTACAGATTCCCTCACAAAACACTATAAACACACCATTCACAATGGTTTTTCTTGTTTAACCTTTATTGGATCAAATTATAGATTAATTCAGGCTAAATTGTTAGTGGAGAGTCAGATTGAAAGACAGGAGTTTAAAATGAAAAAACAGTGGGGAATGGATGGCTTTGGAGAACTCTAGGGTGAAAAACCTATTTTGCCCTTGAAAACAAAATCAGGAAATGATGCTATTGTGGATAATTTAGTAATTTTATAATGATTCATATGTCATTCCAAAATTTTAACAAGGCAAACCTTAATACTAAAAATTCTTTAAAGCTTACAGTTAAGGGTGTTTTTGTCTTTGCAATTTTTTATGAACAATAAAATGGCTAAAATGCCCTTGAGTTTGGATTATTGTGATTTACATTCAAGTGCATATATGTATTTCTGCTCAAGCTTTTTTTGTAACTACTAGGTTTGTTTAAAGGTAAAATTTATAATTTAATATTTACAAATATTATTAAAAAAGATTCTAACGCGCATGTGCAATGCCCCTAAGCTATTTAGGCAACACGTGCGAGGCCGTTCAGTGGTCAAATACCGCTTTTCACGACAGCGTTTGAATCATCTTGATGGCTCCTCTGCAAGAAGGTTGCGTGTGTGGCCATAGGCTGACCGATATAGCGTCGATGACCTTTACTCCCCCCTTCTTCTCTCTCTCCTTAATTTATATGTCTGGACTTTCAGAATTTTAAAGATGCCCTTCAATTGTTAGATTTGGTCTTTGTTGTTTTAATTACTATTTGTTTTATTTGGAATAATTTATAAATTAAAAATATTTTTTAATTTCATCCCTCTTTAATTTTTTTATCTTTCAAATTTGGTCTTTGTTTTTTTAATTGCTATTTGATTGGTGTCAGATAATTTTTAAATTTGATTTTTTTCTTTCAATTTTATCATTGACATTAAGTTTAATTTGATTTCCATATCAAATTTGATCATTATACTTTTGATTTATTTTTAACCTTTTACTAATTAAATTTTTTTTAATGTAATCCATAAGCATTTGATTTTAATTTATTTTTATATTGAATTTGGTTCTTATTCTTTTTATTGTTTTTTTTTGTTTAGAATGCTTTTTTCTTGCTTTTTATTTTTCTCAATTTGATCTCTTACCATTTTTTTAGTTGAGAAATTTCTTCATTATTTTTTTCACCTTCTACATGGTTAGTCCTGGCCTCATGGCTAGGGTCATGGGTTTTAAAAGTTAACATATATTACTTTTAGTTTTTTTAGATCCTTTTATAAAATTAATTTATTTTTGATTTTGTCCTTCAACATTTGATTTTTTTTAACACCTTCTATGTGGTAGTCCCGGCCTCATGAATATGATTAAGAATTTTGAATGTTTACACGGGTTCACTTTGGTTTTTTTAGATCTTTTTTTTAAAAAAAAATTTCAATTTCATCATTTAACATATAATTTTCTGGGAATTGATCTTCATCATTTTTTTTCACTTTCCTCTTCATGAATCATCAAATCAATATTTCTAAATTTTGGCCTATAAAAGGAGGCATTTTCCATGCATTTAGGCATCTTGGTTTCCATATCAAGATCATGTTCTTGCTTTCTTTTTATATTTTTGTAATGCTGAAGTTTTGTTTATATTAATCTCTTGTTTATGCTTTTCATTTCCTTTCCTTTACTTAGTTAACTTATATCTTATTTATGTTCTTATCTTGTTTATTTATATTTCTCTTCTTCATTATGTTTAGCTAAGTTTATTATGTCAATATGAAAAGGTTACACTAATGGTGTAAGAATAAGTATAGTATAAACTCAACATGGACTTTAATGTTTGATACTAACATGTTTTGTAGTTGTTATCTTATTCACTCTTAATACTTTGCTTGTTAAATGGTTAATCTAGATTTATGTTGTATAACTTTGGTACAACAAATACTTGGCACTTTCATAGCCCAAACCGTATGGTATAACCGACACCTGTGCTATGAAAGGAACTTGATTTGTTGTTAACATAAGTTATAATCATGAATACCTGACAACATTTACAAGTATTAGCATTACTCGAATAAGATAACTAATGTAATCATGTTAACAATTTATAATCCGATTGAAACCTCCTTTGTGTGTGGTTTCTAGTTGAGTAATAAGAGTTTATACTATACTTGTTTGAAATACCATTAGTGGATCCTCTAACCTTGACAATTATTTTATCATTGTTTAATCCTTATATCAATATCACATTTCAAAGCTCTCTTTAACTTATTATTATTATTATTATTATTATTATTATTATTATTATTTATAATTTATATAGTTAACCTCTCTGTGGTTCGACCCTGATCTTGCCGAGTTATTTATTACATCGACACTCCTACACTTGGAAGAAGACATCAATCTTTTGGTCATGTCAATGGTTCAAATTTGGCCAAGAGTAGAGATGTGAAGAGCTTGGATGAAAATGAGAACAAAGGTACATTTAATCTGAATGAAGGTCTAAAATGTTGATTTGAATTGAGAAAATCCATGGTCTATTATGGAAAACCATTCAACCAAATAAGAATTTAAGACGAGGAATAGGATTGAATTGTGTTGTGTTAGTTAATGGTTCAAAAGTAGCTAAAAAAACTTGTGTGTGATAAGTTGTGATGAAATACTAAAGAGAATTCCATGATTATGGATTTGTTTATTTTTCTAGTCAATAAAAGAAAAGATGAAACCTGGATAGTGTAGATAAATGGATGTATTTTAATTGATAATCAAGGCTTGAAAGCCAAATGTAATGGCATTAGAAAAGTATTAGGAGAGGAAAGAAATGAAAAAGGGTGATTACCCTTTTTCTTGACTGGGAGCACATGTTGAAAAAAATGAAGGAATTATATCATCGTACTAAGTGAAACTATGGTGACAATCAAAATCATTTAATGATGTTACACAAGAAAAAGGGTGGAGTCAAAAGATATGATGCTAATACATAAAGATATTATTATAGTAACAACATTGTTTAGAATTATGAGATTTAAATGTTAAATTTGTTACGGATGGATGAAAATAAGTTATGAATCTTATTAAATTGTGACTTATCTATTAAATTGTGCCTTATCGATGTAAGTTTAACAAGATTTTAAAATTTATTATGAAATTTATTTTTATTTGACTTATTATTGTTGGTAAAAATAATTTCTAGTATGAATTTATATGTTCTTTATATATTGTTCTACTATTTTTGAAATATTCACAAAAAGTTATAAAAAAATCAATAAATAGAAAAAATAATTTAAAAAATTGTTGTTTTAAAAAATATTTATTGAACAAATCAGCAATGCATTTTTCATTGTTGATTAGTAACGAACCGACAACATAATATTCATTGTTGATTTGTCCAATCAATAATAGAATTTCAGCAACGAATTATCTGTTTCTAAGAAATTAGCATCTATTATTTGCATTTGATATTGTTGGTTGCTGATTTTGTTGCTAATTTTTATCAGCAACGAATTTTAATTTTATCTGTAACGGACTAGGTAATTGCTAATAGCTCTTTTTTAGTAGTGTCCGATTAGTAATTTTATTGTGAAAAAAATGACAAATTTAACCCTACATGTTTTTTAAAAAGTAATTATATCATAGCAAAAAAACCATCATATCTTTAATACCTAGTTCAAAGGTTTAACGGTTAACATGTAATTTCATCGTTTCACAGTAAATAGTATTCTGGGTTGAACAATAATTTTCTTTTTTTTTTAGTGCAAAATGAACCCATATTGCTTGTTAAATGTTAATGTAATTTTAAAAGACATGCATAGCATATCAAATTCTTAGTTGGGAGAGTTCGATCATGCCTTTGCCGAATTGCCACGGTAGCGTGCCTATGCATTTTATGAATTACAGGCAAGAGTTTCTTCTATTCGAGGACCTCAAAGGCTCAAAGTGCTCTTCTATTTTAATGTTTAGCCTGTGAACACAAAACCATTGCTACTGTTTAAAACATCAAGCCATATACCCGCAGCTAGGAAGTAGACATGGTCAGGAGAGGTCTGGCAATGGTTGGCTAGGTTTTCTTTAGTGGGCTTGGGAACTTATGTTTTGGGCTAATAAATAGTGTCATTATCAACATATGGACCAAACCATTCAATCTAACAAACCTCTCAAATTTGAGCTTATAGCTCATTAATCCTCTCGAAACAGTTTTCTGTTAGCTCACCAAAGCCATAAAAGCTTGTTCTCTACTCACACCCATTATCCAGCCAGTAATAACAATTAAGGTAATTCTTTTGGCACAAATAATATATTTGTAACGACTGCACTACTTCTTGCACAAATAATTCTTCCACTATTTTTTATTTTATTTTTTATTTTTAAGATAATAGTGCAATTCTTTTAAATTTTATCAAGTTACGCTTGAGCTATTTCTAGTAATGTAACTTGATTTTGGTATTGAGAGTTGCATAATTTATTAAATATTTATTAATTGCACTATTATATTAAAAAAAAATGCATCGCAAATCCCCTCATAAAACACCATAGACACTATTCACAATGGTTTTTTTAGCCCTTATTGAACCAAATTATAGGTCAATCTAAGCTAAATTGTTAAGGAAGAGTGAGATTGAAAGACGAGATTAAAATGAAAAAACCAGAGGAATGGATGACTTTGGAGAACTTTAAGGTGAAAAACCTATTTTGCCCTTGAAAACAAAATCAGGAAAAGATGCTATTGTGGATAATTTAGTAATTTTATAATGGTCTATATGTCATTCAAAAATTTTAACAAGGCCAACCTTAATGCTAAATATTCTTTAAAGCTTACAGCTAGGAGTGTTTTTATCTTTGCAATTTTTTATGAATAATAAAAGGACTTATATGCCTTTGAGTTTGGATTATTGTGATTTACATTCAAGGGCATATGTGTATTTATGCTCAGGCCTTTTTTTGTAACTGTCAGGTTTGTTTAAGGGTAAATTTATAATTTAATATATAAAATATTATTAAAAAGGAATCTAACATGCACATGCAACGCCCCTAAGCCATTTAGGCAGCACGTGCGATGCCGTTCAATAGTCAAACGCCGTCTTTCACGACAGCATTTGAATCATCTTAATGGCTCCTTTGTGAGAAGGCTACGCATGTGGACATAGGCTGACTGATTTGGCGTCGATGACCTTTACTCTCGCCTTCTTCTTTCTCTCCTCATCAATTTACATGTCTGCATTTTCAGAATTTTAAAGAAGCTCTTGAATTGTTAGATTTAGTCTTTGTTGTTTTAATTACTATTTGTTTTATTTGGAATAATTTATAAAATTGAAAATAATTTTCAATTTCATCCCCCTTTAATTTATTTTATCTTTCAAATTTGGTTCTTATTATTTTGATTGCTATTTGTTTGGTTTCAGATAATTTTTAAATTTGATTTTTTTTCTTAAAATTTCATCATTGACATTAAGTTTAATTTGATTTCCATATCAAATTTTATCATTATTGTTTTGATTTATTTTTAACCTTTTACTAATTAAAATTTGTTTTTAATGTAATCCATGAGGATTTGATTTTAATTTATTTTTATATTGAATTTGATTCTCATTCTTTTTATTGTTTTTTCTTTTGTTTAGAATGCTTTTTTTCTTGCTTTTTATTTTTCTCAATTTGATCTCTTACCATTTCTTTAGTTGAGAAATTTATTCATTATTTTTTTCACCTTCTACATGGTTAGTCTTGGCCTCATGGCCAAAGTTATGGGTTTTAAAGGTTAACATATGTTACTTTTGGTTTTTTTAGATCCTTTTATAAAATTATTTTATTTTTGATTTTGTCCTTCAACATTTGATTTTTTTAACACCTTCTATGTGGTAGTCCCAGCCTCATGAATACGATTAAGAATTTTGAAAATTTACACGGGTTGACTTTGGTTTTTTTAGTTTTTTTTTTAATTTTATCATTCAACATATAATTCCCTGGGAATTGATCGTCATCATTTTTTTTTTCACTTTCCTCTTCATGAGTTTATTCTAATCATATGCCTATAGTTGTAAGGTTAACATATTAACTAGATTGACCCAAATATATTTTCTTTTTATTGTTTTTTTTTCCAGCTCGCCATTCAATATTGGATTGCTAGATAGTTGGGCTCTGTTTTATTCTTTTTGTTGACAATTTTTTTAATTTTTTATTTGCATATAGAATCTTTTGATTGAAAAAATTAATAATTGTCTTTTGTTGAAATTGAGTGCATTATTTGTGTTGCAAGATTAAATATTTTTATCATAGTTATTTATTTATCAAAATATCAATTTATTTAATTTAATATGTGAATAATCATTTTAATTTATAATTTAGAAATTTTCATATCAAAATACATGTTAAAAAAGCCTGGATTTTATTTTTTTTAGTGGAAAAATTATGGGACCCGGATCACTGTTCACAAAGATAATAACTATCTGCATTGTGTAATTGTTTTTTTTAAGAAAAAATTGTGTTGCATTGTAATTTTTATTTTTTTTTACTGGCTCTTTTCGGGGAAAAAAAATACTTGGTGGAGAAACCGAGATTTGCCTGACAATAAAGTGGCGCCGCCGAATATTCTCCTCTAGAGTTAAATATATTTTTCTTAAGCAAAATAGGATTTGAAGTACAGTCCCAACCAAATCTGAAGGAGTGATGGGGTCCATTCTTCTCTATTTCCTCGCCGCTATGTGGGGCCCACTATTTCCTGGTCATCCCACGCTCGGCCCGTCCCACTCGCTCTCTTACCTTTTCCCCCCGCCTCATTGACTAATGCTCTGCGAGCCTTTTGTTCACCGGTCATCTTCGCCTTCCATATTCAATGCGTAGTGTGGTTATTATTTTTAAAAAATAAATAAAAAAAATAATATATTTTTTATTTTTTAAAAATATTTTTATTATCCATATATAAAAAAATTAAAAATAATTAAATTTTAAAAAAACTTGTTTAGAACAAATAAAAAGTCATGTTTACTATTTACAATCCATTTAATGCAGCTAGCGATGCGACTATTGTTTTGTTAAATTTTAAATAATTTTTTTTGTAAATTAATTTATTTATATTTTTAAATTATTTTGGTATATTAATATTAAAAATACTTTTTTAAAATTAATTTTTTAAATATTTTTACAAACAAAAACACATTTTAAAAAGTAAGTATACCACCTTCTTATATCACCGTTCTAAACACCTCGACACTCCTACTAGTACTAAGAATTTTACAACTACTTGGATGAGCAAGCTGCATGATTTCATCGACATGGGAGTAATATAAAGAATAGAATATATATTTTACTCAAATCTTCATGATGTATAAAACAAGCATGTTCTCACATTCACATATGGTTTTTAATCATTAGATTTTCAATTTAATAACTAAGTTGAGAATTTCATATTAGTTGGATTGAAGAATACTTATTAGATAGTTGGATTGAAGAATATTTATTAGATAATAATATAAATCATGTCATGTAACCTTACCTAACAGCTTAAGCTATTGGGTTGAGGTGGTTCTTTGAAATGATATTAGAGCCTTGATAATCAAACGGTCATGAGTTTGAATTTTACCATTCTTATTTATTTGATAAAAATTAAGTATAAGGTAAAATGGATCTGTACAAGTTTCAAGTCTAAAGAGCTTTTATTTGAGATGGTGTGTTAGAGAATAATATAAATCATATCCTGAAATTTCATTTAACAATTTAAACTATTAAGTTAAGATAATCTTTCTACTCATGCACACTTACGAGCCATAAAACTAAGTTTTAAACAATTTATTATAGGAAATTTCTTCAAATTGTAGGAAGCAATGGAGTTTTGTTACTTGATTTCAAGCTGCAAAAGGGAGGGTAGAGTGCCAGTGCCGAAGGGTGTGTGTGAATGAGAATGTAAAAATAGTTATTTTTTAAAATATTTGTAATTTAAAAATACATCTAATTAATAATTTTTTAAAATTATTTTTAGTATTAAAATGATTTAAAAATAAAAAATAATTTAATATAAAAAAATATTTTTAAAATATATAAACAAACAAATATAAAAGTTTGGAGATTGATATCGTCGTTGGAGAGGGGAATATTTTCTTCCTTTCCAGGTTCAGGATGGGTTAGTGGATTCTGTACTAACAAGAAGAATAGTTTTTCTTGTAATTATAGCATGATATTAATTACTTGACACTCAATGAAAAAGTAAATTAAGTCCACATAAATATTGACTTTTATCAAAGCTTGTACCAAAGACGAATATGAAAAATTTAATGATAAATTAAAACAAAATTAAATTAAGAAATATACTTGATGAAAGATAAAAAAAAAAAAAATTAATAATTTAAGTATATAGTCAGGCTTGGTCGCCTTCCATCCCCAATTGCAATACTCCATCTCCACGGACATAAAACACTCTTTCTACTGCGTGAAAGGAGTTGCTAGGGCGAAATGATGACCTATCATGAAAGAAACCAGCCCAACAACCAGCTGCCTCTGTTAATACTTGCTGGGTCAAAACCTGTCAAAGAACCTGTCTTGGAATTCCACTTCCCTGCTAATAATGCAATCTCATACATGAATTTGATGATCTTAAACATGAGAAATGAGACCACCATTTGTTAAGTAAACAAACCCTTTGTCTCCCCCTTTCGCTGTTCAACCCATTAGCACTGGTCCCGTACCGGCTCTGATGACAGACCTCATGGTTCAAACCCTAGAGACCTGGCAATGGATGATCGGAGAGAGAGAGATTGTGTTGTTCCCAGAACCAGCCACCCTCTCCGCTCCCCCGTCAAAACAACCCCCACTTCATCCTCTTCTTCCCTGCAAGCAGAGAGAGAAGAGGAAGGGTAAAGAAAAGCAGAGGAACAAGGGCTCCGGGTTGTATATAACTAGAAAAGAGGAAGGAATTTATTTTCGGTGTAGTTAATTTATTAAGGTTTTAAATTTATATTTTAGAAATTATTACGAGTTTAGAGATATAAATTTTAAGGACACTAGAGTGTTATGTAGTTATTAAATTCAAAATATTAAAGAATTAGTTGAAGTATGTAAGTTGATCCGGACATTTATAATTACTAAAAAATAAAAAAAAACAAACAAAAGATGTTTTAAGTTTTTTTAAAAAAAATATATAAATTTTTTGAAAAAAAAATTATATTTTTTATCATCAAAAATATATCAAAATAATTTTTATTTTTTTTAGAATTAAGATATAAGGAAATTTTAATAAGTTAAATTTGTAATTTTATTAATTTTAAACTAATTAGTTATTGTGCAATGATTGATTATTTTTAAACTCTATATTAAAATAAATACTTTAAACAACTGACCTTGAGATTAATTGATTCAATATTAGAGATAAATATGCATCTTAAGTAAAAGCATAAAATTAATACAATATTTTGTTTGATCAAAACAAAATTAATTAAGAAAAAACACAGTAAAGGAAGACGAGAGCCGGGGGTGGCGTTTAAAAAAGTCGGTCACGCCGAGGAAACACATGGTCTTCTTTTATGTCCAAGCAGCAAGCAGGCTAGACACGCCGAAAGATGTATTTGGACAGGTTATATTGGCATGTGTATCTTGAAATTTCTGGCTTGAGTTGTGTATCGATAACAGTGAGTCAATGTTCTAATGCAAGGAAGAGGATCTCACGAATGTAACACAATTTTCACATGGACAAGATATGAAATTCAATGTTCACAATTTTTGCCCAAGAAAAATTGGTGTTCTTGTTTGAATACATGAGATTTGATTTGACATGAGTACTTGGAAACCACTATTTTTTTTTTTTGGCAATTAGTATTTAGAGTTGCTTTTCAAAATGTTTTTGATTGGAAATACATTAAAATAATATTTTTTTAAATAATTTATTTTTAACATCAGCACATCAAAATAATTTAAAATCATAAAAAATAATTTAAATAAAAAAATCAAATATTTTTAAAAATATTTTTTATATTAAAACATAAATACAACTTTAGAAAAATAAGTTATGTCCATAGTAGAGCTGGATTGCATTCACATAGTCATGGACACATTAGTTCTATGAGATTCACCATTAGGTTATAAGTAGATTTGGTGGAGAAAAAGAAAATTCACAATCTTGTATAATATATTTCTTGGTGGAAAAACCAGTTTAGAATATGATTGATTGACATGTTTGAGGTTCATTTAAATGATGGGTCCACTTATATTTATGGTTAAGGTTTTATTAGAAAATGTTCTTCAACATAAATAATTTAACATAAAATATTAATGTTTTAAATCACTTGTGAATAAATAAGAAATTGATCTTCTTTGATTGATAGACATTCAAACCAAAAATAAAAAACATGTTGCATCCCATTTTTAAAAATTACAAACTTTTCAAGTGATTTATATGATCAAACCTGGTGAAGTTTAAATTGAGTCTCTAGGGTATTAGAGCTTTTAAAGGAAAGAGATCTTAGGCTATATATAGGTTTTAGGTGTAAGCCATGCATGCACTTGACTCACATGACAAGCACTTGGGTTTGGAATTTCTATAAAATAGTTTTTAAACCTGGAAATATTATTTTTGTCATTCTGTGAATAATTTATCTAATCAATAACTTTTTACTACTTGAACATTTTATTTTATAAGTAAAAATGTTTGGTTTTTAAGGCAAAAAAATTAGATTTTATTTTATTTTATGGCATGTTATTAAGGGTTAAAAACAATGAAAATTATTTATGATAATTACTAGAATGAATTCAACAATAGTTTTGGTTCAATTTTTTTTTTTGTATAAATAGAGGATGGAAGGGGCTATTTAAAAGTCTAAAATTAAAAAAATAAAAAAAATCTTTATTGTTATCAATAACCCTTTACCTCTTATAATTTACCTTATATTGTTTTAGTTTTTTTTTTTTTAATTCATAGTCTATTTTAGAGTTTTAAGTTCTTGTTATAATAGAACTTGATTGATAGTGCAATCTTTCAAGGTGTCGTTGTTAGATCCTAAAAGGTTACTTGCATCAAGATTATTTGCCCCAACTAACAGATAATTTAACCTCAGTTAATTTAACCTTATGCAAAAAGATTCAAATTATTGACAACAATATAACTCGCTTTCTTTATTCGGATGTAATTCCTCAACAAGTAAGTACATCTATTTTATTTATATACTTTAGTGTTTATTCAATGTAGAAAGTGTTAACATTATATTCCAACAAAATCAACCATGATAGATTAATTGTAGTAGATGAAGATTAATAATAATTGACCATGATTGATAGACTATAATAGACCAAGAATGGCAATAATTGACCATGATTGATCAGCCATGTTCTTACATGCATGCTAAGTTTAAATAGATTTTGTTATATGTTTTCATAATTCTATTAATTATGCTAGTGAAGCAACTTTTGTATGTTGTTAATTAAACTAAACAATTTGACACATTTCAAGGCTAAATGTATTTATTACTTGTTTGATTATTTAATTTAATTCATTCAGTAGTTAAATAGTTTATAATTTTTATACAATAATTTTTTATTTTCATATTTTAAGCCAAAGTTCTAATCATGTATATTTAGCTGTTATTTTTAGAAAAAAATATTATCATGTTTTTTACCTAAGAGATGGTTATGATAGCTAATATTGATTCGATAAATGTTACGACCAGTACTATTTTGGTAGAGAGGATTCTCTCATATCACCTTCTATAGTGCATGGCGAAGAACCTGAAAAGTCCAATTCTTTGAACTTTAAAGGTGGTAATAATTAATGTTGTTTTCTCTAATATGAACTTGATGAAGTTCTTATCTAAAGATGCGCCAAAATTGTTAGATAATGAATATGATCCAACTATCATGGTAGTTTGGGATACATAAATGGATACATAATAATTTCATGTGAAAGAACTATATCTTGGATGATTTGGATAACACACCATATAATGTGTATAGTTCAATCATGAGAGGAAAAACATTATGGAAAGCTTTGAATTGAAAGTACTAAGTTGAAGATGCTAATATAAAAAAATTCACAGTCGATAAATTTCTTGACTTCAAGATGGTCGATTAATAAGCTAGGCTCAAAAGTTTGAACTCATCTTGCATAATATTATTGATGAAGGGATATGGTTTTAATTATCAAGAAATTGCCACCATCTTGAAAAGACTTCAAAAACTATCTTAAGTATAAGTGGAAGGAGATAAAAGTTGAAGATCTTATTCTAAAGTTAAGGATAAAGGAAAAATTTTATCCGAAAGGATAATTAGCCCTAAAAAAAAACATTATTTAACAAGTGGAAAAGAATCACAATAAAAAAAAAACCTTGTCGTGAAGGGAAAGGGCATTGTAAAAAAAATTAAATAGCAAACGATTCATTTGTAGTAAGACTCGACACTAAGGCAATGATTACATAAATAAGGCTTAACAAGACAACCTTATGAAAGAAAAGATTGTTCAAGTCAATCCCACTAAGGTTGATAACCTATCAAATTAAGTGTCAAAGATGAGATTTCTACAATAATCTTTAAAGTCTACCTAATCAATAATATTGAGTAGTAGTGAGTTGATAGTGGTGTTATAAAGCACATCTAGATCAAGAAACAATGATTTGCACTTATAAAAAGATAGATAATAAATAGTTGTACTTGAAAAATTCATCAATCTCAAAGCAACTAGCATTGGAAAGGTGATAATGAAGATGGTATCTAGAAAGCTTTAATGTATATTAGAAATAACTTAGTGTCTCACTCATTTTTTTTTTTTATCAAAAATGATTTCAACATGTTCTTTGAAACTTATAAAATTATACTCACTAAAAATGGAATGATTAAAGAAAAATAGTATCTTTGTGATGGTCACTTTAAAATGAATATAATGATTATTATAATGAAGGATGGGATTATTAATAATAAGAATGTCTTTTATCCTTACTTGTTTGAGTTTTATGATATGTGACATGATAGGTTAGGATATGTGAGTTATAATTTTATATAAATATTAATTAATCTTGAATTATTATCAATTTTTTTTTAAATAACCATATATGTAAAATTTGTGAATAATCAAAGTTCACGAAGTCTTCTTTTAAAATAATTGAAAAAACTAGTGAATTTTTATATTTAATTCAATTGAATATTGATGATTTAAAATTTAAACAAACTAGAGGTAGGAAAAAAATTATATTACTTTTATAGATAATTGCCCTATGTATTATTAAACCTGTCTTTTTAAGAAGAAAAGATTTCAAATGTTAAATATTACAATATGAAGTTGAAAACCAACTTAACAAAATAATTAAATTAATAAGAAACAATTGAGAAGGAGAATATGAAACATCTTTTGGTGAATTCTGTTCTTAAAATAGTATTATCTACCAAACCACAACTCCTTATTAACTTTAATAAAATGACATTGTTGAATATATAAATCAAATTCTAAAAAAAAAATAACTATTATGTTGATAAGTTCGAGAGTAACTTAGAACTTATAGGGGGAGTTAATTTAGTTGTTGATTATATATTTAATAAAATACCTTATAAGAAGTTAGAAAATGATATCATATAAGTTATGAAAAGGTAGAAAAACATCCTACAAATACATCAAAATGTGAAAATTATCTTGAAAAAGTGGCAATACCTTATCTATAAAAGGTCAAAATATAACATAAATCTTTATATTGCGTATTTATATAATATATTTATAATAGTAGTGTATATTAATTTCTTGTACATAAGTCAAGTATTGAGAATTTAGTAATGTTGTATTATTTAAAAATATGTTTACTTTTAAGGATACACAAGAATTCATTCATTTAAGAGGACAAATAAAATAAGCTCAAGTATTCATCATCAAATAAAGGATGACAAAATTGAGCTAAGAAGGAGTAAAAGGTCAAAACATCTGATTTTGATTTTCCAACTTGTTAGAAAATAAATCTTGAAATTACTAAGAGACAATGTCATGTTCTAAAGCTTCACATTAGAAAGAGTCAGTCGATAGTAAAATTAAATCAATTATACACAATTATACATAAAAACTAGTAAATCTTTCATCTAAAAATAAATCATTAGACCATAAATAGATCTTCAAGAAAAAGATAAAATCTAATAGAACTTTTGATAACTACAAAGCAAGAGTTGTTGTCAAAGGATCTCAAACAATAAAATGACATTGACTAACTTTCATACATATGTTAATAGTTGTCATAGCTATTAACAAGTTAAAAATTCCTTAAATGAATATAAAGACATCTTTCTTAAATGATCTTGACAAAAAGGTATAAATAGAACAATTTAAAGGGTTTGTTGTTAAAGAGTAAGAAAAAAAAATCTATAAACTTGTCAAGTCATTATAAGGTTTGAAACAAATGTCTAAATAATGACATGAAAAATTTGACAATATTATGTTGTCAAATGAGTTTAAAAACAATGAGGTTGATAAATATGTTTATTTAAAAAACATAAAATAAAGGTTATGTCATACTAATTTATGTGAATGACATACTAATTTTGGGTAAAATGAATACATGGTTATGTCTATAAAAAATATTAAATAATAAGTTTGATATAAAAGACTTGGATGTTGCAAATATTATACTAGGAATGAAAATTTATAAATCATCTAATGGATTAGTGTTGTCCATATCTCATTATTTTGAGAATTTTCTCTGAACGTTTTCTAAATATAACAATAGCTCTTTCATAACATCAATGGACATAAGTGTACATCTATTCATAAACAAATATGAGAGAATTACCAATTGGAATATTCTTGAATAATTAAGAGCTTGATGTATATTAATAATATTCTAAGTATGGAACATTAGAAAGAAATTAACAAAGTACTCAAATATTTGAGATACACCTTAAACTATGAGTTACTTTGTATTGGATACCAAACGGTACTGAAAAGATATGATAATGTTAATTAAATATCTGATACTTAGAATTTAAAATCTACGAATGGATATGTCTTTAGACTCGATGGAGTTGTTGCATCTTAGAAATCCCCTAAAACAACATATTTTTGTAGATTCATGATGAAATCAAAGTTTATAGCTTTAGATAAAGCTGTGGAGGAAGTAAAATGGCTTTAAAATTTCTTAAAAGATATTTCATGTTGGCCAAAGCCAATGCGAACAATTTGAGTCTACTGTGATGATCAATTATCAACTGGAAGGTAATAAAATAATATTTATAAATGGTAAGTTTAGACATTTAAGTTGTAGATATAATATTATAAACACTTACTATTGAATGCTACTATTTTCATTATTGATATAAAGTCTATTATTGCCTATTTTTGGGACCCCATCAAAATAAAAATTAAAAAAGGGAAAAGAGAAAATACAAAAAAATTAAAAAATATTAGAAGAAAATAAAAAAGGATATAGTAGTTATCAAAACACCCAGAAAATTACCAAAGGCTGGCTGAGGAAGATCAAATATACAAGATTAAAAAAATTTTGATTATGTATTTTCGATTGATTAAGGCTCTATTAATAAA
>Ga0325414_1001215_pt1 | contig 24350 bp, 11 predicted proteins | sample PopdelMetagenome_8_FD_206183 | JGI IMG/M metagenome (GOLD analysis project Ga0325414, IMG submission 206183) | Populus deltoides microbial communities from Bellville, Georgia, United States - Leaf-PdKOR-R3 | ecosystem: Host-associated > Plants > Phyllosphere > Phylloplane/Leaf | place: USA... | reverse complement strand
GCAAAGGGTGCCGCGTTGATGAAAGAGGGAGGCTGGTGGTGCATGCGCACCACGCTGTACTCGTCACATGTTAAAAAATGTGGTAAAAGTTTTTTGAAAAAACAAATATATATATATATATATATATATATATATATATATATTAAAATAATTTTATAAAATATATTTTTTTTATAATTTTTTTTAAAATGAACATCTTTTCATTCGTGACACTAACCATATGGACTTTTAAGGTGCCTTAGTATGAATTTTTTTTTTGTCTTAAACAATCATTTGTTTTTATTACTTTTCTTTTTCAATTTTATTGTCTTATGTTATGTTCAAACAATTTTAAGCCTATAATTTATTTTAATTTATATGCTACATCATATTTGTGATGTTAGAAAATATCATTATATTAAATTGATACTTAATTTTGTAAAATAGGATTTTGTCCCATGAAAAAAAAAAGTTTTTTTTACTATTCATTGAATGAAAAAACTTCATTTTGATCCTTAAAATTTAAATTTTTTAACTTTTGTTCATTGGTTTTTAGGATTTCAAAATGCAGTCCTAAACTTTATCTTATTATATGTTAGTCGCTAGAATTTAGGAGGAGAAAGAAAGTGATCGATCAACCACTTTTTGACCACCAAAAAGTCGATCATAGTGTTAATGAGTTCGTTTTTGAGATAGAGATGAGTTTGTTTAGAAGTGTGGTAGAAATTGTTTTTCAAAGTATTTTTTATTTGGAAATGCATCAAAATAATATTTTTTTTATTTTTAAAATTTTATTTTTAATATTAGCACATTAAAACGATCCAAAAACACACAAAAAAAACTAATTTGAAGCTAAAAAACATCAAAATTTCTCAAAAATATGATTGGGCCACAATCTCAAACAGAACCTTAATAGTGGTGTTGTGTTTCCCTTTAAACATATTGTAAAAAATAGACTGGACCTGTGATGTTTTTTTACTTGGTTATTATGGTTTCGTAGAGTGATATATAGGATTTGTTTTTGTTTGGAATGGTTTGTTAAGATGTATTAGAGTTTTTAGGTGAACAAGTTGAAAATTAGGATTTTTGCATTTCAAGACTCTGACCTGACTTTTCTGGTGGTCAAAAAGTCAATTAGAAGGCAACACATCATCTATTATGTATAAAAAAAATTAAGGGCATACCTTGGATTTGTCGTTGTATTTAAGAGTTAGGCTATCACATCTCAATACTTTAGTTATGATATAATCTTTGTATTTAAGTGTGACATGTAACAACTTGTTATGTCTAGTGCTTTTTAGACCTAGTTCATCTTCAGAGAAATATAGATAGTTGATAGCATGGATTCTCCCTATCAAATACTTCATGGAATCGAACGTGATATCCTAAGGAACATATACTTTGTTATCTCCTATTATTTTCTCAACTTGGTCATCAACCATACACCTAACAAGTCAATCTATTCATCTTCCTTAAAAACTGAGATGTTTCATCTCCTCCACCACTGGTCATCAGCCCCATACAACCAGCATCATCACACCAAACTATCATTGCTTAAGCCTCTCTATTTTATTGTTCCTCCTTCATACTCAGCAACTCGTGCCTCTTCTTAACAAAGTCAAAACATACCTCATTATACCTCTCTAGTAGCTTTATTGGCCTCAACCTTCATCTCTCTCATCAACACTAGCTAATAGCTCAGTCAAAGTAGCCTCCCACAGCTCATGACCACCATGAATTTACCCATCATCATCTTTAATGATGACATCAACGATCATAACCTAGACTTCCATCTTTTTCATTAAAAACAACCAAACCCACATTTATCTCTCCATTTCACTATTAGTGTGCGCACACACAAACCCATATTACCGATGACCTCATTCACGACAACCACGCCACTAACGTCCAACACCCCAACCCTAATTTCTTATATAATTAATGTCAATAACTAACTGAGGAGAAGAGGAAACAAAAACAAATAAGAGAGGAGAATATAAACAGTAAAGAGAAAGAAAAACCAATAGTTTGAGGGCTTTGATCTCTCTGCATCAATGATGGTGGGCAACACCACAGGTATAGGGAGGAAGAAAAAGATGTGGTGCATCCTTGTAGGACCATGCATGTGTCATTCATCCTCGTTGATACATGTAAGGATATGCACAAAATTGATTTCTACCGTGCACCACCTCTGCTCCACCATTTCCAACTTATTCTAGTTTTTTCTCATACTATTATAGGTTGAAATTTTAAGCACCAAAAGTGTAGCATCCCTAAATTTTTAAGACATAAATCAACATATTTATCATTATAAATATATGGAAAAATTAGGGATTTTTTCTCTACCAAAAATCCGGTAAAGTTTCCCCTAAAAATATTAGTACCAAGTTATCGACATCACAACAATCATGCTTTGTAATTATCACATCAACAAGTCCAACTATCTTTGACTTAATCCACTTCACTAATTAAGACTTGAATACCTTTAATCCATTCAAACAATTCACCAATTATTCAACAATCTCAATAACAAAGCTTTTATGATAAAGAATATACACAAGTTCTATAATTTATTTGAAGTAAATTCATGTATTCACAATATAGTGAGTTTCTAATACTTTATAAAATTTATAAGAAAATACAAATCACAAAAATGCTTTATTTATTCTAATTTTTATTTACATGCTAATGTTAATCCTAAAATTATATTACAAAAATAAGTTAACACTTTATGATTACATCATTGACATTCCCTTAAAAAAAGATATATTAAACTAACTATTACTCCGTATGAGGTTGTGATGAACCTGAAATTAGTATAACATATAACATAAATGAAACTATAAAATTTAACCATGCAATTCACACAAATAAATTACTTTGATTCAATAATCCACTTTAAGTAATTGAACACATTTTTATATTTTTCCTTTCAAACCAATTTTTCCTTTTTGAACTATATATAAAGGTTTAACAATAGCTTATCAAATTAACTTCATTTATGTCACAAAGGCTCCTTAAAGTAATTGATCAAATTAGATATCCTAGTCATTAGTTCATTTGAAGTTATTAGCATCGTCTAGGGTAACTAGTTAATTAAAAACCCAATCATCAAAAAAACTGACGCTATTAGCCCTACCCGGTAACTAGTCAAAAACATTTCTAGTCGTCAAAAAAATTAATGCCACCAGTCCACTCATGGTAACTAGTCAAATACATTTTCGAGTCATCAAACAAACTGACGCCACTAACTCATTTAGGGTAACTAGTCAAATAAGTTTCCTGGTCATCAGATAAACTAATGCCACTAACACCGTCCATGGTAACTAGTCAATAAAATTTCTCGGTCGTTAGATAAAATGATGTCACTAGCACCTTTCGGTTAGCTAATCAATTTCACCACTTTTACAATGCTTATGTCACGATTAATATTTACATGAAAAATCATTTTAAAGAAATTACATTTATATATCATTATAAATTTATACATAACAAATAGTAAAGGTGCAAAGCACCTACCCGATGTCTGTGCTCGAGCAGTAGCCTCTTATTGTTGGATGGATCCCACGACCTTTGTTGTATCAACAAGAGCATATTATTATATACAATTCAATCCATGGGAGAATCCAATTCAAATTCTCATTTCAAGTTCAAGTCTCAATTCAATGGGAAGGAAAATTTAAAGTTTTCCATGCATAAATATTTTTCTTTTCAGTAACATACTCATCAATCTATTATTTCACTTCATGCATGTAACATTACATATTTTCTACATCATTTAAGTCTCTTATTCTCCATTTATAAAATTAGCCAAACGTCCCTTATTAAAGAAACATGTATTTTCTTTCTAATAACATCTCTTACCCCTAACTAAACTCATCCAAGAAAAACATTTCCATTTATTAATTCCACTTTAATTCATCAATCCATAAATTTCACGTCTCACAAATCAATTACATAACCACAATCATTTATCTCATCATCTCACCAAATTCAAATTAAAGTTCGTCGGAAATTTAATCACAATTAGGTAGAATAATTAAATCCATTTTAAATCATCAATACATATTATGTAAGATCAGAAGATAGAGAGACTTGGTGGATAATTTTGTTAAATAGTACAAATCCAATATGGATGTGCCACCAAATTGTTCTAGCTTGCAGAACATGAAAAAAGGTTGTAAAGAGTTGATTCAAGAATACACCCTGAAGTGGCGTGAAGTGAAAGCCCAAGTACATCCCTCATTGATAGAAAAACAAATGATTAGCTTGTCTCGAATACATTCAAAACACCTTACTTTGAGTACTTAGTAAGAAGTGCAGCTCATTATTTCACTAACATGAAAATTATACCTGAAAGAATTGAATAAGCCATCAAAGCAAGAAAGATCTCATATACTTAAAAAATAAAGCAAGAAAAAGAAGGTTATAAATGAGACAATAAGGTTCATTATCTGGGATCTGACTAGAATCAACCAAGAAAATAGTGGAATAATAAGTGGAAGTTAAATAAGCAAGAAAAGACCTATAATGTCAAGTTCAATACATCCATTTTATCTATATTTAGCACTCCATCATTTGCTAAATTAACATCTCTAACCAATTCCCTCAAAATCACTAACATTTTTCCCAAAGCAATGACTAAACTCGAACCGGTAAATAACCATACATACACTCATAAACAAATAAGAAAACCTTACCACCTTTCTATTTACTTTTGAAAGAGATGCTTGAGAGGTTAGTCATTAATAGGCGATTACTCTTGTTTTTCAAAAGTAATTCCAACCACCATACTCGAATTGGTACAATCTTTTTTTTTTTTTATCAAATGTAAGAAATTGTATAGATCAAAAATAAAACACAACTAGAGACCAAAGAGTCAAAAGTACAGGCATATAGAAACCAGGGAAAGGGAACAAGCTCCCTTGAATAACGAAGGGAACATACTCCTTAAAAACAAAGTTGGAGAACCAGCAATATAGATAAACATGCATACACAAGCATAGGGAATAAACACCCTAGAAAAAAAGATGAACAGGTTCCCTAGAACAAAAGCAAGACTTCCTTGCAGAACAAAAAACCCTAAGACTTCATAGCAGCAGCAACATCAGGCAGCCCCAAACAAACCAGGCATTCCCAAACGCAAACACTACAAACACTACCATCAAACCCACATCAGGATTAAACAAACAAATCAAACTGCAACTAATAGGACTAAGCACAATCGCCAACAAACTAAAACAAGACAAAGCGCAGACCAAGAACCCCATATCTCTGCACATGCAATACCTGCCTAGAAGCGACACAACCACAAACAAGACAAAACACCACAAACAACAACTCCAGAACAACAAGCCAAACAACCAGAACCAAAACCAACCTTACCGAGATCAACAAACCAAAAACCACATCACTGGATCCTCAAGAACCACTTACAGAACCGAAGAAAACAAACCAACAATAAACAAGAAGCAACAACAGGTATCTGTTGCGAAGGCAGACTGACAGATCAACTACAACAATCTGGGGTCGGTGGTTGACCAGCTGGCTTTAGATGAGATTTGCCTGGTCGCTTACCCGTAGATATACCAAGTCCAGTATCATGCAAAGCTAGAGGGAGTAAGCCTTTGCTTTGAGTCATATAACCTCGACTGCTCTTAGTAAAGGGAGGTTCAGTAAGTACATTCCCAGATTTCCTATTCCCAGATAAATCAGACCCAGAAGAATCATTAAGAATTGTTATAGTATTACTGGGCAATTCGTGCTGGAAAGATGTGTCATACTAAGGAAGAAGCTTTGCCTTTTTCCCCCTGCGAACAGCTTTTTGACTCCTAGTTACCGCCCTTTCAACATTGGGATAAGGATTTCTTGAGGGCTGGCTAATAACTGCAGCAGCTTCATCAGAAGAACCAGAAAGAGATACATATGCTCTCTTAACCATCCCAGAAGTGGGAGAATCCTTAGCTCCAAAGTTAAGCTTCGGATAGGCAGTGTTAGTATGCCTAGACATACAACAATATGAGCAGAATTTCTGTAAAAATTTATAGATGACCCTTTGCTTGATAGTTGTTCCATCTGACATGGAGAGGTTGATAAAACAAAGCAAATCTGCTGACAGATCCACCTCTATCATGACTTTAGCAAAGGACAACCGAGACATGGAGAGAGTGAGGTCATCACATCGAATAGGTTTACCAATAACACTGTTAATCTTTGACAAACATGCCTGTGACTAACATTCCAGCAGGAGATTTGGAAAACGTATCCAAACTGGTACAAACAACATATCTGGTTTACCAAAATCAAAATAAGGAGGCATAGGCTTTATCACCAGCGGCTTACCTTGAACAAAGTAAGGGCATCTGCGCAGAACTTTGAGCATATCAGCTTCTGAAGAGAAGCGAAAGACCAACCAGCCTGAATCATGAAGATTCAGAGTGACATTGCATTTCTATAAATGGAGCATAAATTTCCCAATAACAATATACCCAAGAGTTTTACCAATTGAATATCCAATAAGACACAATTTCCCGATATCTCTAAGTTCACCAAAATTTGGTGGGGGGGAATGAGGAGGAGTCAGAGCCAAAAGCAAACCTCCTTTAAAACCGCTAGGGATGGCAACGCTAGGGAGGTAGGCGTTCGCGGTGCCAGCCTGTGGCGCCTCAGAACACAGCGAGGCTAGCTGATTTCCAGCAACCACAAGGGCCTGTTGGGCAAGACCATTGTTGTGTCCTGAGGGTAACCCACAACAACCATCCAAAAGCATTCCTTTCTAACCCAACCGCAGAAGAGGTCACATGCACGACACTGTTCATCACTACAGAATCTAGGGTTTTAATCAATAGAGCCTCGCCAATGACTAGGACTTGGAAATCGAGGAGAAGAGAGTAGAACCAGTCAGAACCTTCACTAGAACGTCTAGGGTTGGTAGAGGAGGGTCTCGATGAAGAGATTGAGAACTGCGATTTCTAGCAGTGGGAGCCCGTGGTGAGAGAAGGGGTCCATCAAACTGGGCATCACAAAGAAGCAACAATTTCTTCTTAGATATCCCAATAAGTTAATCAAGAGATTCTGAAGAACCCACAAAACCATGACAATCGAGAGATTGCACACACACTGTGGCTAGACAGAAGCACCGCTCACACAGGGTCATGAAAATCAACATTTGAGTACACTAGTAGTGTTGACAGAAGAAGAGCCCCTAAGAGTACAGAAATCAAAAGAAGAAAACGTTGTACAGTGAAAGGGAACAAATGCACACAAACAGAACATTAGGGCCTTTCTCTCACTACAAACCGGAGCTTCTCTCACTACAAACTTCCTTGTACTGACTGAGAGCTCTTTCTTTCGAAATGGTACAATCTTGACAAGACATATGAGAACTACTCTAGAGCAACTAGGCATAGCACTGACAACTATCATACTTTTAAGGACAAGCCTTTCCAGTTTATTAAGGCTAGATGAATTACTTGTGGCTTCAATACAAGTGAGCAAATGAGCTAACTATTAAAGCCTTTAGGGTTAAAAGGAGAAGAAAAGTCAAATACTACAATCAACATGCTATGTTATTTGAGTTGTGCAAATAAGGTCTTCGAGACCATATGTTACTGTATTGTGTTTAAACTTAATCTTTTAATTGATTGTGCCTTTTTGTAGTTTGATTTTTGCCTTGAAATTAAAAGATGTTTCATTATAAAAATGGTATTTGACTTTATATTTTCATCAATGCTAGGATAAATATAATGGCAAAAAATGGTCGAACTCCAAGGTGCATCGTACAAAATGCTAGGAAGCAACCCCACCCTTTTTAAAACTTAGAGAAATTAAGCTTCATAACCATACATGATGCCATGGCTCTGTTTAAAATGTTGTAACTAAATTGGTTTTGTGAAAACTTTTTACCAAAACAATCTTAGAAAGATGAACTTGCTTTTTTATTTTAGAAATAATTTGATGTTCACTTAAAACAAAATTCAAGCATCCTTTTTATAGAATGGCAAATGAATTAAATAAGTTATCAAGCAACTCTCTTATTGAGGTGACAAAACAACTTTGAATTAAAATACATGATTTGAAAAACATGTACTGACCCTCATACCATGCATATTTAGCCATGTTTAAGTTGTATGCATAATGACATGTTGTGAATTTTACTAGTCATGAACTCGCAAAACGCAGTCCTTTAGAAGTCCAAACCATTACATTAGATGAGATCAAAGTTTATCAATTTTAACCGCTTGCACTTGAAATAACGAAAAACCATCTTTGTTATCCCTTGTACATTAAAAACAATATATATCCCTTGTAGTCCTCTTTGTAGTCCCCTTTGAGCCTGAGTGAAATTTTCTTCTTAAAAACCTTGAGTGGGATCACACCTCATATATAAGGTAAGTGAAATATTAAAAATTAAGAAAAGTCATGAGAAATCCAAAAGCAAAAAAGCCCAATAAAATCCAAATACTAGGAGGTATGCCCACTGAAAAAGAAAATGACAAAGTCAAAGTCAAAACCAAATAAGGGTGCCTCACCAAAATAAATAAATAAATAAAAAGCAAATCAAAGAAATACAACAAGGAAAAATTGAAATATACGGCGAGTCAAACAAATGGCAGTATTGACCCTAAGTCTTTACAGACCTAAAATATTTTTTGAGTCAATGAATTTATTACTTTTATAGTCAAGAGTTATAGCCTGCATTACATGCCTTTAAAAATCACTTCTAATTAAGTAGGCAACCTAAACCAATAAGTGGTGTTCTCAAAATGCAAACTTTTTTCCATAAAATTCATAATATCATGAACAAACTACTTGTTATTATTCATATTGGTAAAATAAGAACTTAAAAGGAGATAAAATTTCCTTGATAAATGTCAAGCTTTCACTCAAGCCCCTTGTTTTGAAACCAATAAAAATAGAAGGTCACCTCATCACATATATTCAGTAGTTACAATCTCGTTTACATAAAAGACTTGATCACCCTTTCCCTAAAAAAATTGCTAAAAAGTTGCAAGAAATTCTAAACAAGTTGTTTCAAGCTTACATCAAATAAATCTTTGTTTTCAAAATGCAAGATTTTGAGAGATTTATTTGAGCCATGAATAGCCTAAATTTAAGCTAACATTTCCTTATCAATATATACCTCTTTAATTGTTAACTAAATACCAACAAAAACTACATTTTAGTGTTGAATGACATGTCTTGGGATCTCAATTGAAGAAACACTTTCAAAATTATATCTTTATGATTTTATTGCAACACGTAGACTTGATTGGATATGATCATCAAAATTTATGATATAGTTAAAAAAAGTTATTTTTTAATTTAAAAATTCCTATCAAAGATAATATTAACGCATCTTACAATTATCCATCGGGAGGTTAAGTAGTCAAGTCAACTTAAAGGTAATTTTATTAACCTTATAATGGCTAATAGAAAATATCTCGATCAACTAGAGGGTGATTTAGTTTTAAGAAACTTGTTGTAATAGCCAAGTGATGAATGTTTGATGATGATATATGAGTACCTTTTGATAAGCATAATCAAATTAGTTATGGTTATGGGAGTATTGTTTAAAATAACCCATGATGGTAAATGAGTTGATCAACTTTTTTAAATATTGAGAATAATATAGCATTATTTCTTCATCAAAGTAGATAAAAAGATAACAATGATGTAAGAATAGCACAATTGAAAGGTACAGTCTAGCTAAAAAGCAACATTATGGTTGAAAGACAATTTGTCACTTTCAGAAGAATAACCAATAAAAAAAGATAATAATTGCTTAAAGAAGCCTAGATCGCATGATATATAGATAGATATATAGTCTACACAAATAGACTAAAGCGGGCTGGTGGGTCAAGCGACTAAAAGAGACTAGATCAATAATAACAAACTCTACCATATATCAATAAGATGGGTTACAAGAAGGAAGGGCCATGTTTCTAAACAAACAATGATACATGTATGTCATCTAACCCTATAATATTTAGCATTGTGTAATGTTTTGCAGAAAAGATTATTAGATATAAGTAAAAGTCAACACTTTTTATTATATGCATATTTTATACCCTTTGGCCGGCCATGGATGCTTATAGGTATGTCTTCTTCATTAATTTTTACTAATCTAACACCCTTATAATTCACATCCTAATAAAGTTAGCATCAATTATTGATTCATCACTTTTTTCCTTCTTCTACACCGAAACCCCTTTTTAAGAAAAGGGATTAATAAATTTTCTTTAATTTTATATATTGAAACATTACTCACTATTATTTCAATTATTTAAACATTAATTCATTACAATTTCATAGATTAACCCAATCAACCTCACAACTCATACCATAATTATATACTAACACAATTAATAAAATCTTAATACATTAAATACATCAATTTCATTAAGAGGAAAGGGTTTGTTACCTTCTAACTCAAATAAATTAGAAATGAGAAGCTTGAAATCACCATAAAAATTTATTTTCCTCCTTTCATCTTATTTTCCTCTCAAGCCACTCCCTTTAAGGAAAAATTCCTTGTTCTCCTTTGAGATTTTCTTATTCAAACCCTTCCTAGTACACTTTAATCACTAATTCTATCTCTTTTTGTGAATTTTTTGGATGAATCTTGATAAATTTTCACTTAATTTCTTCTCCCTCTCAAGCCCTAGCATAGCCGGCCAAATATGGCTAATTCTTCACTCCCCACTTGTTTAAATACTTACAAGTTTTCCCCCTTTTTTCATTTAAGGACTTCTTTGTTTAAAAACATGTTATGTACATGTTTTAATGAGTTTAGGTTGAAAGGAGAAAAATGGATGGAAAAGTCTAAGTGATGAAATTAAATATTAGTATAAGTAAATGAAAAAAATAAATTCAAACGAAAAAGTGTAAGTATAAAAGTTCGGAGAATAAAATTTGTATGTCGAGTTAAATTGATTGTGTTAGGCTAAGTCATTAGTTTATTGGAGTTGAAATTGGTCCATTATAACTTAAATTAAAAGAAGAAAGATTAAGGTGGTTTCGTCATGTTTTCATTAATATGGAAGTTTTAGAAATTGTAATTATTTAAAAATTTTGGCATTAAAAAAATATGTTTTGTACATTGTGAGATTTATTATGTGTTTGAGTTTTAAATTTAAATATTTGTAAACATGAAATGAATATGTATAGACAGAAATTGCTAGTATGAATATAAATTGATGAGTTGAGGTGGTGGTATACTTATAAAGATATATCTCTTTAAAATTAGGAAAAAATCCAAAAATAGACCTTTAACAGAGGAAGCTTGTTTTATAGAAGGACCAATTAGGTGTCTATCACCTCACCTTTATTAGTCATGTTTAATATTTCCATATAATGCATGTATGTGTAAGAAATTAGTATGAACGAAAAGTATTTGAATATTAAGGTCAGTCGTTTGGATGTGGACTTAATTAATTGTTTGGATATTAAAGTTAGCTGTTTGGACGAGAACTTAATTAATTATTTGGATATTAAAGTTTGTTGTTTAGACATGAACTTAATTAATTAATTGGAGATTAAAAGTATTCGTTTGGATGGGAACTTAATTAAGTAATTGGAGATTTTAGTCATTTAGACATAGACTTGAGAAATTGAATACTAATGTTGGTCATTTGAACAGGGACTTGATTGATTGAATAATAAAGTTGGTCGTTTGGATGAGAACTTTACTAAATGAATAATTAAGTCGGCCATTTAGACAGGGATGAATGTGAGGAGTTACATGGAAGTAATGACCGAGATTATAATATGAGACTTCAGTATTGAGACCGGTGATAACTTTTTTACAAAGAATAACCATGATAAAGAACAAATAATATGTAAACCCTTGGTCAAAAAGAAAAGAATTGTACGAAAAGTGTTGGTGTAAACACCAACAAGAAATCGGTAATGTTGTCGTGGCACATGAATAAGCCGTAAATGACTAAAAATTGTAAATTATATAATAAAGTGGCTCCGAGGAGACAATAAAACGATTGGGTGCTTTACAAAGGGATGAAATAAGGAGATTTTGATTTTTGGGCCCAAAAATCAAAATCTACTAGTTTCACGTTAAAAATTCATAACTCTCGATCGGGTTCTCAGAAAAATCTAAACATTTACGTGGAGACTTATAATATATTTTCTTAACTATGGTTAAAATTTTAGAATTTTTGGAGAAATTGAGATTGTTTTTAGAAAAAATTACAATTTGACCAGTTTTGCATCATCGCGCATAACTTTTAATATGATGGACAAATTGAGTAAAACTTTGTGTGGAGGATTCTAATATATTATTTTACCATGGGGTAAAGTTTCAAAAATTTTAGAATAATATGTCTGGTGATTTTTAAAATTTGCATGAAAAAGTACTGGTAACCAGGTAAAATACACACACACACACACACACACACCAGAGACACATGGTGATATAACTAAAAGAAAGATGATATAAATTAGTTGAAAAGTCAGCCTTCAAAGGGCTGTTTCCAGCCGACCAAAAGGAAAAGAAGAAAAGAAAATGACTCATAGGGACTAGATAAATTTAAACATAAAAAGCAAGGGCTTAAATGCAAATAATGATAATTTTACTATATAAACCCCATTTTGCGTAAGTGTCTAGCGGGTTACAGTGAGAGAAAGGGGAGTTAGGGATTTTCTTACATCTTCTCTACAATTCTCTCATTAATTCTTGAAAATAATACATGATTATGGAGAGTTAAGACAATTAAGAAGGTTTATGGTGAGCTACACTAAATATTTGAGTGATCTAAGGGTTTTAAAGCTTGTGGAGAAAGAATGAAGTGTGGAGAAAGGAAGAAGAAGGAGGGAGATAAAGGGTGGTTTCATCTTGAGGTTTCTTCTAATTAAATTCCTTGTTATCGTAGTAGGAAGTATGATTCTATTGTGTTGATTGTAGAAATTTCATATATGTATGCTTGGGTTATGATGTGCTTGATTATGGAACTTTGTGATTAGCATATTAGTTGTAGTAATTTGTGATATTGTGATGAAATTATGTTTGTTGGCATGAGAATTGAATAGGTTAGTGTTTAATTGAATAAAAAGTTGAAGAAATTTCATGCTACCCTTTACTTGTAATTTTGGCAGCGGTAAAAAAATATAAGGAATGTATGTGATTGATGAAATGAAAAATTACTATGCTCAAACGAATAAAATTAATCTTAGATGAGATTTTGAAAACTAGAAATCAAAGAAGAATTGATCCCTCCTTGGATATTAAATTTTTTTTTTTGGCAAGGCTAAATGGAAGAAGAGGAAAATTATATTAGACTAAATTAGAATTTTAGTGTGGATGGAAATATATTTGATGGGGTTAAGTAATGCATAAACAAATAGGATATAGACGGGAAAAAAAATGTCAGCCTTGCTAAACTAAGAAATTTGGCAAATTGAGGAAAGAAATAAAATGATGGAATGTGGATGTGGGTAAAGATAAAATTAGCATTGAAATACATTAAGAAACATGGTGAGAAGGATTGAGTTGCAAATTAAATAGGTTTAAGGAAAATCTTAATTTTCCATCTTATAAAAGTTTGGCCAAGTTCATGAAAATAAATGAATTGAGTTGTCAAGGTTAGTTGTTAAATTGTGACAAAATTCTTGTTTAATCTTATTGTTGTAATATATAATGATTAGAAAAAATGGTGGAATTGAAGTCATGGAATGGATAATAAAACCAATTTATTAGTTGAATAAACCATGGCGATTAATGTATTATAAATAAAATATTTTATTATGGATATATGAATTGGAAAATGGAAATAGTTTATTAATAATTTATTAATGTGAAGTTTAAATTTAATTTCACGATGGCAAAATAAATTTAAATTATTTCAGAAAGAAATAATTGTATAAGTGATTTAGTAATTCTTGTTGGTATATGAGAGTTGCCTACGGGAGGACAACATCAGGGTCATGCATTCCATGACCAGACTGTAGGTAGGTGCCCGACACCTTATTTATTTAGAAAATTTTACGAATGTTAAGATATTGTAATTTTTCTTATAATGCCATTGTAAATATAAACATTGATGTGATATTATTATTAAGAGAATTGAAAAGTTCTAGTTGCCCAGTGAGGAATTGGCAGCGGTGGAACTAATTGAAGGATTATAATGATTGATACGAATGGTATCATATATTTACGGAAAAAGATTGTAGTGTGTTTTTCTTTCAAAGTTGATAATAAAATAATTTTGTGATATTATTATGTATATTGTGGTTGTGTTAATTGCAGACAAATTTATACATTGAATTGGTGTCCGAAAAATTAGGCGGATGAATTATTGACCTGGTAAAGGGGTCAGTATCCAGAGAAATTAGGATGAATTTGTGACCTGATAAAGAGGTCAGTGCCCGGGAAAATGGACAGATGAATTAGTAACCCGGTAAAGGGGTAAGGGCCCAGAGAAATTGGACGGATGAACTAGTTCTCCGGATGTTTGGGACTAGTGTCCTGGTTAAAGGGTTACTAATAGAAGCAATTATCAAGTGGATAATTGGTATACGCAATATAATGTTAACGTGAAATCGTAAAAAAAAAAAAATTGGAAAAATATTTTATCAAAAAAAAAATTGTATTGTGATTGAGTACGTGAAAATGATTGGGATATCATGATAATTCTTACTTTCAGACTATTGCATTATACCTCGTTCTGGACTATGAGCATTACTACCTGGTGAGGGTCAAATGCTTGGTGAGGAGGAATGAGAGTGGTTGTCAGATTAAGAAATTATTGCCTGGCTTGGATTGAGAAAAAAAAGTAATGTTCTTAAACGGTTAAGATGGGCCGAATAGAATTGTTAGGGTGATCCTGGACAAGGAGTTATTACTTGGTATTGATCAGTTAATGCTAGTACATGGCACTATTTATTAAAGTGATATTCTTGATTAGTGTCTAGGAATTACTGAAGACATTAATGGAAAGGCACTAGGGATCGAGGCTTTAAACACAAATTCTAATTGAAGGTTTAGATTGAAGGGTCAGTGCCTTAGTCTATAAAGTTATTGTAAGGCATTAGTGACTCGGATAGGGAGAAAGGAACCGTAATTGATGGAATCGAAGGGGAACCTAGTTCCTTTCATATGAACTAGTGTTTATTCAGTGTTAGAAATGAAATTGTTAGAATAGAAAATGTGATGTGATAGTATAGGATATCGGTAATGGGGACTACTCTCGTTAAATATGACGGATAGTAAAACATGTTTATAATGTTGGTTAGCAGGATGATGTGATCGAATGGATAAATGTGTAGATCTCAAGATGATGCTGAACAGAGTAATTGAGATGATCATTAGCATAATGATAACTGGACTAAAGTGATTAGTCGATTTTACTACTAGAAAATGTGAAATAAAGGGGTGATTCTGCGTAAGGATAAGGGATAAATGTTCCAGAAAGGATAGGAGGTATACCCAACTAGCATATGCAAGAGTGAGTGAAGTTGTGGTAATACGAAGGTGCAATATACTTCAATGAACTGAGATCTTGTGGACAAAACATGTCGAGGTCTTGCGGACAAAAAGCATGTTGTGACTTATAACCTAACGATATCATAAAAGTGTGGGGAATCAATGATTCTACTTTTATATAATTATAGTTGTTCAGATTGACATAAATAATAGTTCTATACAAGACTCCTACCATGAATGACAAAAGGAAGTTTTCATTACAAGATAGTTATTTTAAGGGTAATTCGGATATTATTAAATTTTTAGGAGTTGAAACCAAATGAAAAACGTATTTATATTTTTCTCATTTCTTAGTCATTATGTTTCTATTACATCAAATATTAATTTATTTCCTCAATCATTTATTATTTATTATAGTACATTGTGTGTGGAACTAAGACGTTATAGATATTGAAAAAAAATCATCATTTTTCTTGAGTTCAAGGCTTATGAAAATTGTTTTTATCATAAGGAAATCTCGGGTGTTACATAATATGTACTTAGTATTTATTGATTTGCTACTTATATTGTGGGTCCATCCCGAACATCCAGGCAACACCGATTCCATTGCTAGTTGTTATATAATTTTATGCAAGTATATATTATATGCATATGAACAAGTTAAATATAATTTTTCCATGTATATAGTTCACGGTGTAAAAACTCATATAAGTATTTTGGTGTATTCTAATAACTATAATAATATGCCATGAATGTAAACATTGAATTAACTGGTGTTAAGCCTGAGACTACTTGTAGTGTGATGAATGATTGTGTTTTATTGATGAGCCTAAAAACCACATTGTGTGAAATTGATTTAATACAAGAAATTAAATGGATAATGTTTTTGAATAAGATTCTATATGAAAAAAACTCTTGTTGAAATGTCACTAAAATGAAATAAACTTACTTAAATAAAATATCACATCAATATATATAAACATAGGCCTGAATATATTTATAGGTATTATGAACCATGATTAAAGGGTTCCTAATGATAAATATATTAAGAATACTTAATGATGAACTTTTATACACACACATTAATGATGGTTTAATCACCTCATTTTTACCATAGAATCCATCATTTTTACCATAGAATCCATGGTAATATAACTTTTTCTGTTATCTTAGAGAGAGAAACTTAGTGGAGATAATTTTCACATTCAATGATTCTAGAAAAACATATTAAAGCTCAATTTTTATTTTTTTTATTTGGTTGGATTTTGAGTTTTTGGCCGATTAAAATATGTTTTTCCGGTTGGAAAAAGGGTAATATAGGTTCATGAGATATTTTTTTCATATTTTTAGGTGAAAAATAGTTGAAATCTAGGTTTCTAGATTCAAGAACTTGGATTGTGATTTTCCAATTACTGAAATTACCTCTACTGACTTGAAAATATGGCAAACAAATAGCTCATCATTTTCCTTGGCTAGGGATGTGTCATCTATCTTAGTTAGCGATGTGTGCTGTTGGCAAAATTAAAAAAAATAACCCTTAAAAAAAATTATTCTGAATGATGTTTCTAAGCCCAGGCACATTTGGGTCTTGAAGTGGGTCAGGATCACATGTCTCACTAATGCATGTATAACCCATCAATTGTTTTACTCACATTCTTTTCACTTTTCACATTTTATATTTGAATACTTTTCAAATAAATTTATTTAAATGATGTTTACATAATTATTCAAATATATTATTATTTTTAAATAGTATTAGCAAATTCCATGGTGATATTTAAAATTTGTTTTTAGATTATTATATATGAATCTAATCGGCATGGTTCTCTAAATGTGGATGAAATATATATTTTTAAATTTTTTTATATGGTTCTTATTAAAATTATTATTGTTAGTTTTTTAATATATTTGCATCAAAATTATATATTTCACATTAATTAAACTTGCTTTTAAGATTATGATATGTTTTTGTTTAAAAATAAAACTTTTAATAAAAAAATTATTTTGTTAAAAAATAACACATTAATAAAGGAAAAGGTATTGATTACATAGATATATTTTTTTCTATCTTTATTTCAAATTGGAAGATTTCTTGGGATATTGATAATTTTTTTACTGTTTGTATGCAATAAACAACATGGCTAATGAAAGTTATATTTTTTGTTTAAAAATAAATTAATAAAAAACTTATACTAACACTTACTTTTTTTTCAATAATATTTAGATTTAATATTTTTTTGAAACTCTATATTTGTTGCCATATAACTAAATAAAAGAAAAATTCAAAGAACTCCCTGTATCACGAGATAAAAAATCCTTACATGTATCTCTCTTTTAACTTTTTTTATTTAGCATTAATAAATGTTTTAATGATTTTTTTTGTTCATATATTTGAACTTTATATTTTATTAAATGCACACAATAACTTTTTAATTTTAAATTAATTTTTTTCTTTATATAAAAAAATACCTTTGTAACACAAGGGTATTTTTCTCTTAGGACACAAAATTAACTTGAAATCCAACTTTATCTGCCAGTTATGTTCTATTATTGAGCAATTTATCATTTAGAATACGTGGTGTATTTATTTTTGTTAATGTGACAATCTCGAAGAAGAAGCCTTAATTAAAAAGATAAAATTTGGATTTTTTTTTCAAAAAGAAAATTAAAAGACAACATTGTTCTTAAAGGACTCCTCATAGAGATAAACTAGTTAGGTGGCCTGCGATACGCGGCGGGCCAACTTTTTTTATATATAAAAAATATCAAAAAAATCTAAAATTCAAGAGCATTATGTCTATCTACAAAGGGAGACCCTAAAGTTTGGGGCTTGTCGTTGCAATCAGACCAAAGGCTGATGGGCATGGAGTTGCAGCCAGACCCAACGCTCTTGGATTTGACGTTGCAGACAGACCTAAGCTTGGGTCTGGACGCCTCATCCAAGTGTCTTGGGCCAAATGGAGCTGCAAGACCCAATGGACTTGGGTCTCCACTCCTGCCACTCCCAAGCAACTTGAGTCACGTGTCCCTTTCCCGCCTCAAGTTCCTTGCATCTGGAAGGTGATGTCAGACCCAGGTTAATAATAATAATTAATTTTACCTTTCAAATCAAATTTATGTTTTTTTTTATTGTAATAAAATTTATTTCAAATTTAATATTAATGAAATTAATAATATCTATAATATTAAATTTGTATGGCCCAAGTTTCTTATAGTTTTTAATCACTACAAATAAAATTTATTATTTTTCCTTGATAGTAATAATTTTTTTTCAATTTTAATAATAATAATAATATTTCCTCTTTACCGTGTGAAAAAAAATTACAGTATTGGGTTCTGCTAGGGGCAATTCCCAATGTTATTTGACAGGTCGTGCTGACCGTAGGACCCAACGCTGATGGGTATAGCAGGACCCAACGCTATTGGGTCCTCGTAACACCATGACCCAATGACCCAACCGCAATTTTTTACTTACAAACAGCAAAGACAACGCCTTCCCAGGCACTATAATATTTATAATACAAATAATAATATTTTTAATATTAATAATAATATTAAACTTACTCATATTTAAGTGGGTTTGGCTGCAATACCAGACCCAAAAGCTTTAAGCCTATTTTAAATGTTAGACTCAAGAGCCTTGGGTTTGGCTGAAACATCGGACCCATTAGACTTGATTCAGGACGCCAGACCTAATTGTCTTGGGTCCGAACGGATGACCAAAGTGTCTTGGGCACAGCGGTGCTGCAAGACCCAAGGGACTTAGGTCAGGTGCACCTTTCCAGCCCCAAATTTCTTCGGTCTGGAAGGGGATACCAGACCCAAGTTGTTAATAATATTTTACCCTTAAAATTAAATCTATATTTTTTTCGATAGTAATAATATTTATTGTAAATTTAATAATATTAATAATAATATTTAACTTGTATGTCCAAGTTCTTATATTTTTTAATCTTTTTTTAAAAAAATATATGGTTTTTATTTGATGGTAATAATAATTTTTTTTCAATTTACTAATGATAACAATAAATAATAATAATTCTTAATTTTACCCTTCAAATCAAATCTATTATTTTTTTTTCAATATTAATAATATTTGTTTTCAAATTTATTAATTATTAATACTTTTAATTATAATAAAAATAATAATATTTATAATACAAATAATAGTATTTTTAATATCAATAACATTAAATATAATAAAAAAATATTTATAATACAAATAATAATATTAATAATATTATTAAATTTACTCATATTTAAGTGGGTCTAACTGCAACACCAGGCCCACGAGCTTTGAGCTCATCTTAAATGCTAGACCCAAGAGTCCTAGGTTTGGCTGCAACGCCGAACCCATTATATATGCGTCAAAACGCCAGACCCATTTGCTTTGGATTTGGATGCCTGACCCACGTGTCTTGGGTCAGGCAGTGCTGCAAGAACTAATGGACTTGGATCTACGCTGCTACCACTCCCAAACAACTTGGGTTAGGTGCATTTTTCCAGCCCCAAGTTTCTTAATTTTGGAAGGGGATGTCAGACCTAAGTTAATAATAATAATAATAATAATAATAATTGATTTTACCCTTAAAATCAAAATCTATGTTTTTTTTCGATAGTAATAATATTCATTGTAAATTTAATAACATTAATGAATTTAATAATATTTATAATAATAATAATAATAATAATCACTGTAAGAAAACTATATGGTTTTTCTTCGAAGGTAATAATAATTTCTTTTTCAATTTACTAATAATGATAATAATAATAATAATAATAATAATTAATTTTACCCTTCAAATCAAATCTATTATTGTTTTTCAATATTAATAATATATTTTTAAATTTATTAATTATTATATTGGTAATATTAATTATAGTCAAAGTAATAATATTTATAATATAAATAATAGTATTTTAAATATTAATTATAATAAAAATAATAATATTTATAAGACAAATAATAATATTTTTAATATTAATAATAATATTAAACTTACTCATGTAGTTGGTCTGGCTGCAACATCAGGTCTAAGAGCTTTAGCATCTCGAGCCCTGGTTGTGGCTGCAACGCCGGACTTATTTGCCTTGGGTCCGGATGCTTGACCCAAATGTCTTGGACTAGGTAGTGCTGCAAGACCCAAGAATCTTGGGTCTGCGCTTCTGCCACTCCTAAACAACTTGGGTCAGGTGTAACTTCCTGCCCCAAGTTTCTTGGGTATAGAAGGGGATGCCAGACCCAAGTTAATAATAATTATAATTGATTTTACCCTTAAAATCAAATTTATATTTTTTTTATAGTAATAATAGTTATTGTAAATTTAATAATATTAATAATAATATTTAACTTGTCTGCCAAAATTTTTATACTTTTTAATCATTTTTTAAAAAATATATGGTTTTTCTTCGATGGTAATAATATATTTTTTTCAATTTACTACTACTACTAATAATAATAATAATAATAATAATAATAATAATAATTCTCCCGTGGCTGCTGGCCAACTCCACAGGAGTCCTGGACTTGGCAAGCACTTGGCAGGCGACCAAGTCTGGTGTACCCTGACTTGTTGCATAACCACGACGCAGGTCATAAGAGACATGGTGAGTAGGTTTGCACCCAGCGCGCGGGTCTGCAGACCCTAAGCACGCGGTTCTCCACAACGCTCACGCTGGTCTGCACCCTACGCTCGGGTATGCAACCCTTGCGCGCAGGTTTGCAGATCCGTAGACCCGTTCCCCTGGGTCTGCAGCAAATCGTGCGGGCTAATCCTTATATTTTTCAATCTTTTAAAAAAAATTATGTTTCTCTTCGGTGGCAATAATAATTTAAAAAAAAACATTTACTAATGATAACAACAACAATAATAGCAATATTAATTCTTAATTTTACCCTACAAATCAAATCTATTTTTGCTTTTCAATATTTATAATATTTTATATAAATTTATTAATTATTATATGAATAATATTAATTATAATCAAAATTATAATATTTATAATAAAAATAATGGTATTTTTAATATTAATAATATTAATTATAATAAAAATCATAATATTTATTTCACAATAATAATATTCTTAATATTAATACTTTCAAATAATATTTAAAATATAAATAATAATATTTATCATATTAATAATAATATTAACTTGTCTTGCCAAAGTTTTTATAGTAATTATTATAATAACAATAATAATAATTGTTGTTTTATTTTTTATTTCTATTTTCTTCTCTGCACGGTCTGCAGACCTAGCTGCACATGTCTCCAACTCTTAGGGGGTATGCAGAACTCATGTGTAGGTCAGAAGAGACCTGGAGGGTAGATCTGCAGATGTAGTCTAGCGGGTGTGCAGACTAAAGCGTGTGGGTCTGCGAGCAGCGCCTGAGGTCTGCAACCTTACCATGCCCAACTAAATAAATTTGTTATTCTTTACTGTGGGGTCTGTAGACCCAGAGGAGCGGGTCTATAGCCAGACGCCTGAGGTCTGCAATTTCACTATACCCCACTAAACAATGTAATTTATAGTGAAATTACTAACAATCTACAATAATTCATGCTACAGTACCGCATAGTACAATCCACAGTAAAAAGCATTTACAGTCTACAATAATTCACTTTATAGTAAAATTCTGATATCTTTTAGTTATAATTAATATTAAAGCCTTACTTGTTTGCTTGCTGAAAGTAATTTATTTCGGAAAGTGATTTTTATAGAATTTGTATTTGTGTAAAGTAAATTATTTTTTTATATTTGATAATATAAAAAATAAATTTAAAAATAAGTTTTAGATTATGTTATGGAAAATAAATTAAAAATTTTTTTTAAAGGTTTTTTTTAATATATATATATAGAGTCTCAAATTTCAGCTGCAGTTTGAGCGGACGGCAGGCACAGCATTTGAAATTTGAAATTTGAAAATTCGAAAAACTAACTGATGAGCGTTTGATGTGGGCAGTTGGGCTCCACGAACACGAAGCGCCTCGCCGTTCTTAGCCTTTGGTAGGTCCCACTCACCCACCCACCCAATTTAAGACCGTTATTTTCTCTTTCTCTCCCTTTATTCCCTCCAATTCGAAACCAAAGTCGTCTCTTTTTTTTTTCCTTTTCTTTTATATTTTATTTTATAATACTTTTATTAACAAATAACTTAATTTGCCTTGCCGCTAACAGATAAATCCTCTCTTTATCCGCCACGTGTCTAAATAGCATCTGTTGAAAGAAATCAGAGAATGGAAAGAGTTAGAGGGCCAGATGTTTATCTGATTTGTTTTTAATTTTTAATAATTAAAAACCTATTACCAGTTAGCAATAATAATTTTTGTTATTAGAGTGGTAAAAAACAGGGTACTTTCCTAGTTTAAATTAACGAAGCCCATTCTTTGCGGACTGCCATATTTAGTTTGGAAGAAGGAAAGAGGGAAAACCCATCAAGATTCATTTCACAAGGAAGATCACTTCAACAACATCAAGCAAAATGGAGGTTTTAGAGCAGTCTGCTGTTGTTCTTGCAGGTAGCATACCTATAATCTCTGTGTTGTTCTCTCGTACGCATGTTTATTTTATTATTTTTATGTGGGTGTAATGGAAATCAGGAAAATCCAAGTTAAGGTATCCATTGAGATCTGCCTCCAAATCAATATCCAAGGAGGACAATGACAAGCCACAACTCCCCTCTGCTTCCAAGAGGTGCGTGCTTCTTGTAGTTTTCTCTCTCGCATTTCTGTAATGCTAATTGACTCTTACTCTTGGCCTGGGTTGTGTTTATTTCCTTCCAGGGACAGGGCTCCATCAACTTTAAGTAAAAGTGTGGGTGTTCTTCAGCTTTCTGGCGAGGACAAATCTGCAAGGCCACCTAGAAGAAGGCTATCTGTTCCTGCCAAGTCAGTTGCCACTACTGCTCTGAAACCACCACCAGGGATCATCACCCCAATATCTGAGACTAGAGTCAAGAGATCTGCTACAAAAAATGACACCCCTCTTTCTAATGCGTCCATGGCTTCAACTCGAAAGAAATTCAACGCGATCGCTTTAGCTTCCTATTGGCTCTCACAAATTAAGATATCTGAATCTGTTGCTAAGCATTCAATCTCTCTTGCTTTCTTCAAACTTGCCTTAGAAGCTGGATGTGAGGTATGGCTCGCTTTTTTAAAAACAAACTTTTTTTGTTTAGGTCTTGTATTCTCTGCCTTTTTTTATTTTTATTTTTATCGTGCTATGAGTTAACATCGGATGCTCTTATATATGCAGCCGGTTCAAATTCAAAGGTTGAGGAATGAGCTGAAGTCGTATGTAGGTCGCCATGAACTCAGTGATTTTGGGGAAACGGTGAAAGAATTATTTGAGAGCTATAATATCCCAGACCATCAAGAACAGGTGCAGGTCTCGGAAACATGTTCTCATGTTCTGCCTGATGACGCAACTCGATCATCTGATGATGAAGTTCACAGCTCTCTTTCTATAACGGGGACAAGGAAACTGAGGCCCAGGTCCTTGAATGCTGTTGCTTCTCAAGTTTCCACAGTGACACAATCAGCCAACAAGGAGACTTCTCAGAGGAAGAACACTACATCAACCAATACCAGGGTGGGGTCTTTGAACAAGAATACTGAAAATTCAAGGACTGTTTCAGAAACCGGGAGTCGTAGGGTACAGAAGAAACCCCAGAAGAGTAGCAAGGAAGAAACAACCAAGCGCAAGATCAAGAAGCAGGAAAAGAAATCTGCGGCTGAAGAAGGTAAGGAAGCCTACACAATGATTTCCTTTCGCAATGCCTGGGTGTATTCAACTTAAAATGTTTCAATGCATTTACAGGTGGTGGTCCAAGTAGCCCTACAGCTGCTGCGATTACACCTGAAGAGAACAAAGAAAACATGGTAAAGTGCTCATTGTACACAAACTGTGTTTTGCAGTGAATGCTTGAAGTTGT
>Ga0325414_1001211_pt1 | contig 24367 bp, 13 predicted proteins | sample PopdelMetagenome_8_FD_206183 | JGI IMG/M metagenome (GOLD analysis project Ga0325414, IMG submission 206183) | Populus deltoides microbial communities from Bellville, Georgia, United States - Leaf-PdKOR-R3 | ecosystem: Host-associated > Plants > Phyllosphere > Phylloplane/Leaf | place: USA... | reverse complement strand
GCAATAGTCGATTAGTGTGGATTTCCAAGGTCACTCTATCACAAGACGTTCATTGTTCCTCAGTCGTACATGTTAAGCATTTCCTACTGGGCATGGCAAAGATGGGCGGCAGGGGAAAGTGGGCAGTAGTAACATATAAAACAAGTTGCACAAATGGTTCCACCCAGCAATCAAACTAAAGCTCCAGATCTCCTACTCTATGTTCGAGATGGAGAAATCTCATAGCACTAGGTGCTAAGCCATGAGAGAGCAGAGACTTAACATAACTGGAGGATTACTGATGGGAGCCAGAAATATGAGTGGATTATCATTTATCTTGCAATTCTATGTGAATTTATCCACTTAGACGCGGAACTTATTTTTCTTTCAGCATCACAGCCATGCCAAGTCATTATATATATATATATATAATGGTGAATAGCTTATTTAAAAGTAGGTGAAATAGTTTTATTGTTTGAAAACTATATGAAAATTGGTATGAGAATATCTTTATTACTAAAAGTAATAATATAATGTTGTCATTAATAATAATTATTTATTTATAATGTTTTATATGTCATGCATGCTAATATTGTTTATTGTATTTATCATATCATGCATCATAATTTATCATAAAATAATTTATGTGGATTCTATTTTTACATTAACAAAAAAATAATTTTTGAATTAAAAGCAAAACATTTAAGATAACTAATTCAATTCAACAGGTTATAATTAAATTCAATTTCATGATTTAGTATTTTATTCAAAACATAAAAATTGATAATATTAATTGAATTTAATACAATATGTGATTTAATTTTAAATAGACACTAAAAGTTACATGCTAGTCCCTTGCAACTAAGAATTGACAATCTAGCATGGAAAAGACTGAGACAAGAGATGAAACTATATTCAATGCCGCTATGGTCTTAGCTGAATAAAATAATGAAAAACGCTGCTGCAGCCACTCTTGAATTGCAGAACGAAGAGAACGATTAGGGATGAGATCAAGATTTTCAAGCTGTATCTCTAGCCATCCTATCGAAGTCTCTGCTTCATAGGTAAATCCATCTGCTGCAACCTGAGTATCTTGCATGACTTCCAGCAAACACTAGCAGATAAAATTGTTACTGCAAACATTATGGGATTTAATCAGGAGAACAACAAAGTATATGAGAACAAAATACACTTCAGAAAAAAACAACTGTTGACAATTGAAAAGAGATGAGAATAGCATTCAATTTAAGAAAGCAATGGAATTACCTGCAAATGGGACAATTGAAATGCAGCGGAGGCTGTTGGGGTTCTCAGGAATCAAATCTTTACATTTCTTTTGGATATTTCTTTTAATTGCTTTCAATTTTTATGCAATAAACAACAGTTTCTTGTTGTAAATGCTGGGAGATTGACAGTCAGCATTTCGACACTTCAAAAGACAGTTTTGTTTGGGTGTCAGTAACTTGGAAGTACATTCACTCTGATAAATTAGCACCCAGGACTGCATTACATCCATGCACTCCCGGAGCTATTAGAACAGGTTAGCATGATACTTGTAAAACATACCCTGTGTTTACGAGGTGCCCCTTGCAGACAAGCAAAAATTTGACAGGAAAGAGGTGCACACCGTTGGCATATTTGTCCTTTCTGAACTAGAGATTCATCATTCCCTTGCAATTTTGAGGTAGCTTTGTGAGCGATTTCAGATTACTGCATAATAGAATTTGGAAAAACCAAGAACTGGAATCTCTGGTGAAAGACCTAACAAGTCCAGAACAAATTTGAACTATGGCCCCTTTTCAGCCTCTAAACCAATTCTTCTGTGAACTTCTTATCTCTAATAGTGTGACCATTCTGATTCTCTGCGTAGTCTCCCAATGGTTTCATCAATGGTCTACTCAGCTTAAAAATACATGGCATAGTTCATATGACGGAACCCATTGAGGCAGCATGCCTGAAAATAAAAAGTTAGCTCTACAAAGAACATCAGCCAAAATCCATAGTCATTCGGACATCACAAAATTTTATCCATTGACATCCGAGTTTGATGAAGTACGATAGTGTAGTTATGGATTGTACTCTGAATAATATCTGTCGGCAGCTGCACCCATAACAAGCTTCTTGATAGCGTGCTGGGACAAGAGTTCCACGATTCCGTTTCCAATATCATCCTCCTCAATGTATAGCTTTTCTGCATGGACCTTCAAAATAAAGTCACGAATGCCTCTATGCATCAGGTTTGAAAGATCATTCTTAATGTGAACAGTTCTTGTTTGCAGTTTTTAGGAAACATTGACAGCATTTTGAAAGATACACTTGGAAGGGAATTTTCTAGGGAAGAAATTTTTGAATTCAGGCTGTCTTAGGAAGATACTAAAATTTAGTTTTATGTGCTTCAACGAGTAAGGTCAAACAAAGATCTCATAATGTCACAAGCAAAGAAAAATTATGTCATTTCTGACAATGCAATAGGCATTGGTGAGCGGTGACAATCAGTATTTACAATAAAATTACATGGAAAATGAATAGTTTTTCACTACTAGAGACAAAAGCAAATGATCCAAAACCAGCCCAATTCAGAAAATGACCATCCTAAATGATAGCATCCACAAAATATTCGAATAGGAATTCAAATTCAACAGCCTGGAAACTTAAAAAGGAAGAGTTATTAAAGAACACACATACCGCTGCATGGTGACAAATGAGAAGGTAATCGTCCAGGATCTTGTGCATAATCTTCCTTTCAAGTTCTTGGAACTCCCTCAGTTCATGCTGTTCAAGTCTGTTGGCTGGAAAATTCCCACCAAATGCATCCCAGACACATAATAAATAAACAAGTGGCAAAGGGGTTGGTTTTATCCAAGTCTGCAAGCGAAAGCCATGCTTTAAAATCCAACAAAATTTAAATCCTCAAACACATTATCAAAAACCCTAAACCAAAATCAGAATGATCAAAATCCGATGGTTAGCATCAAAATAATCACTCTTCACCAGAAAAATGTTCTGAACATATTAATATATTGGGTGTATGTACTAATTCATGCACAAAACAATACTAATATATGTACTTACTCAAGGGTATCACTTCAGCAGGCTGGTGAACATGAAGAAGGCAAATTCTCTTGCTAGAAAAATTCTGTGATGCCCTGCCCATTTCAAAGTCAACCTGCTTTCTCCAACATCCTTTCCAACTGCAACATGAACTGTATCATCAATCACGAGTGACATTGATTCCTCTGTAGTCTCAGCATCGCTTGTTGTCATTAAACTCTCACCCAAATAATCACTAAAGTCTGAAATTGCAGGAACAGAGTTATTCTAGCTGATATTCAAGTCAGGGCAGCTCCGAGTAATATTAGCTATTTACAAAGAGACAATTTCAAAGCAATTTCCTAGCCAATCTAAAGTAAACTGCAACTTCTTATAAAAGGAATTGCCTGTCTTCAACCATACAATTACCAAGTAATGATACAGAAATAAATCATTATCTTCAAAATTCATTAGGCGACAACGCCAGCCCTTTGTGCGTCCTGTCAAACAATCCATTATTAACTTTTCAATATTATGCAATATCAGAAATAAAGTCATTTTCGTCTCAAACTTTTTTTCAATTAATCTTTAATGATTAATTTCTTATAATTTTTTAGAGAATGATTTCAATAAAAGATAATTAATGTGTAAAACAAGAAGAAGTTGCATGGCCAATTTCAATTTCGCACAAAAAAATTATTTTTATTCACTTTTTTTTTCCTCTATAGTTACTTTTTATTTTTTATTTTAGTTTAGAAGTTCATTTTATTCATCTTGAGTCTCTATATTTAAAAAAAAAAGGAAAACTAGTCAGAAAACAGCAAAATAGAGATAAAGTTATTAATTGATCATATTTAGTTGGCTATATTTAAGTAACAAAAAAGATCGATTTTAGTATCAACAAGTTCTATTTTGCAAGAAAAGTTCTAATATATGTAATTATTTGCTTTTAAAACCAAAATGGATTCTTTTTTAAGAAACCATGCTTGCAATTTAAAGACATGTTTTTGTTAAAATCATTAAGAGAGGTATTAATAAAAAAAATAAAGTTTAGATTGGAGAAATATATTTTTTCTTTGTTAAAATTTTATTTTGATAGAATATTAATTATTATTTGAGCTAAAAAATATTAACATCTAATTAAACAAGAAGAATTAAATAATTGAAAGATAAAATATGTTAATTTAAATATAATTATTGATTTATTTTATTGAACACATGCATTGAATTTTTTATTTATTTTATTAAATACAAGCATTAAATTTTCATTTCATACTTCAAATACTTTCTTAATGTTAAAAAAAATAACATTGCCCGCAAGCATTGAATTTTCATTTCACACTTCAAATACTTCTTGATGTTAAAAAAAATTAACATTGCCTAATCCGACTCCCGGCGAATGGCGGTGAGGTGACTAATTGTTGATTACTAATCTTCTATATGTAACAGTTTTGCAGAGCAAAACCTTTCAAAAGTTGCATGCAAGACATTGATTGTTTACGCCGTTCGAAGATCAAGACAACTTTTTTCTTATTCTTCTACTTGAAGAATTAAAGTTCAGCAATTTATCTGCTAATGATAAATGTCTGGAGACTGCCTCAGATTAAAGGAAGTCGAGGTTTCTGATTGAGATCCAGGCAGGTATCCCTAGTCTTAATTATAAACAAAAAATATAACCTGAGATTATTTCGCAATGAGCGGTCATCAGGTTCAACTTAGCAATTCATCCAAGCTGAGCAAACAAATAAAAGCAATAATAAAATATATAAAAGTACAAAATCAATAACATAATGTGACGTAAGCGGTTGTCTTCTATACACCAGGATGACTGTAGTCTGCCTAAGTCGAACAAAAACAAGATTCGAAAGAAAGGTAAAAAGAAATGTAATGAAATTTCTATTACCTCTCAAGAAACAACTATACAATCTATTGTGCTAAGAACTTGTTTGCTGCTGCTACAGCTGCCCCTGAATTGCCGAGCGAAGTGCACGGTTAGGGATAAGATCACAGTGTGCCAGCTTACAGTTGGTCATGGGTGAAGTATCATGTCCGCTGTCTAGCCATCCTTTCAAGGCCTCTGCTTCATAAGTAAAACCATCGGCTGCTACATGTGGATCTCGCATTACTTCCTGCACTTCAAGAAAGCCATCATTTTACTACATGGTGGCAATGACAAGCCGCAGAAATAGGTATGCAGCACACAGAGGTCTATAGATGAAAATAGATTGCACAGGTGGCCTACAACATACATACATGATACAATGGCGCCTGTGCGTAAACACAGAAATGAGAGCTATTTAAACAGAAAAATTACTCTATGATGGAGTTGAAAATAATCACGAACTTAAATATTGAATTCCTTTTCCTTTTGCAAGCTGCTGGTGAAGCAAAGGAAACTGAGAGCAAATCATGGAAGAATACAAGGCTAGAATAATATATGTATCAGAAGGTTGCATCTAATTATTGTATTGTAGGAGATGAAAAGTGGACTGGGATGCTTAAGAAGTCCTAATATAAACGACAAACTAATACAAATCCAGTTAGTATAGATAAGTCACTCTAAGACATGAGAAAGTAGGAGAAATAGATGTACTTACTTGGAAAATGGGGCATATAAAATATGAAGGAGGTTGGAAATGCTCTTCCGAACCAAGCTGGGAAAAAGATGACGTTCCACATGAAGCCTTCATTGGCTCGAGTACCCTCCATACCTCTGATGCAAGATCTGGCCGGTTCTTTCGGTTCATCTCACAACACCTTAGTGCCATGTGAGCCAACATTTCAGCTTGCACAAACGGCCAATCTCCCGCCAAAGGATCCAAGAGGGTTTTCAAGTTTCCTTTATCTAATGCATACCGCACCTCCTTTGTTATACCCAAGGCCTGCCTTGCAGTCAACAATCTTAACAAAATAATTCCAAATGAATAAACATCTGACTTTGGAGAAAGCTCTCCAGTGGAAACAAATTCAGGATCCATATACACAAAAGTTCCTTTGGGATCAGTTCTGCACATTGTTGTGTTGTTGCTAGAACCTTCCTTGTGATCCAGTAAACGACAGATTCCAAAGTCACTTAGTTTAGTGACAAAATTTTCATCAAGGAGGATGTTAGCAGGCTTAAGGTCACCGTGCACTATGCTGTGTGGTTTACTAGAGTGAAGAAAGATGAGGACAGAGCATAATTCAGTGGCGATGCGTATTCGAGTTTGCCAAGACAAAGGCGGAGAGTTGTCCTTGCAGCTCAGTCGGTCTTCGAGGCTTCCATTGGGAAGATACTCGTAAATAAGAGTCCACGCTTCTGGACATGCTCCAACAAGAGTGATAAGATTTGGATGTCTCATCTTGCTCAAAACATTAACCTGATATAAAACCACAGAGGTCATGCAGTGCAGAAAGTTACAAATAAAAGCACAGCTGCAGAAACTTTGTAGATTTACCAAAAAAATATAGGGCGTGGGATATCGACGGCAGCACAAGGGAGAATTTACTGTAGATTATAATAAAAAAATGATATTTTTGCCCTTCCTCACATTTAGTCAGAAAACTAAGTTCAGGTGTAAAATAATCTTATTCATGTGATCCATTTGTAATTCTCATTTTTAGTGGGGATACAAACATATTTTTATCTTTTTTCTGAAGAGTTAAAAACATTCACTACCCTTGAAAGAAAACACTCAGATATTTGGTTGTCGGGGCTTTTTCGAGATTTCATGTTTTTTTACACAATTTAATTACTACCTTACCCTTTATATCAGAACTAATTAAGCCTTGCTTTAAGGGCATTTGCGTATTTTCATCATTCCTAATACAGTAAAATCACAAAATTAACCTTTATCATATAATTTATTTGAGCTTGATTTGGGGGCAATTTCATGTTTTCATGTGGGTTTTTTTTATTATAAATAGGTTAGTTGAGGAGTAGATTGGTCTTTTAAAGTGATTAAAAAATAAATAAAAAAGTTAAAGTGGGAAAGGCCGCTGCGCTTCGACAGCGCATGCACCTTCATACGACAACCAAAAAACTTCTTCAACCATGTCATTGGGTTCCTCACAACGTCCTCTTCCATCCCAGGCAGCGCGTGTTGCTTTTTGATGGACGGATTGTCGTCGGGGACGCTTTCTTTCTTCTTTTTCTTTTCTATCTCCTCCCTCAAGATTTGCGCCTGGCATAGCAGTCCTCTTGGTTGAGTACATTTGCGTTCCGGTCCTCATTCTTTTGATTTGTTAATTTTTACCCTTGGCTCTTTTGTAAGTCTTTATTTTTTTTACAATTGCATCATTCAATCTAGAATTTTTATTTTTGAATTTTTTAAATTCGGTCATTTTTTTTTCTTGCCTTTTTTGTAGACTTTCAATTGTTTTCAATTTTATCCTTCAATTAAGATTTTCAATTTGTTGATTTTTTTATCGATTTAGTTCTTATTTTTTTGCTTGTTTTTCCTTTTAATTGTTTTGTGAAATTTATTTTTATTTTCAATTTAACCCTTCAATCCAAAACTATCCACCTCATTTTTTTTTCTTTCAAATTTTATCCTTATTCTTTTATTTTTTATTTTCTTGTGATTGTTTTTTTTTCAATCTCGTCCTTTAACATTTAATTTTTTAAAATTTAGGAATTATAGTTTTTCTAGATTTGGTGCCTCCAATCAAACGATTTGGGTCACAGGTTTTATAAGCTAACATAGGTTACCATATTTTTTTAGGCTTTTTTCTTTATCAGTCTCATTACTCAATGTTGGTTTTTTAAAAAATAGACCTCATGATTTTCTTCGTTTTTCCTTTTATAAAGTTATGTCGATCTCATGACCTGACTTGTGGGTTTGACAGGTTAACCTAGATAGTTCGCCCCTTTTTTTTTGCCTTTTAATAACTAATTTTTTCTTTTGAACCCTTTTGTGTTATTGATTTTTTTTATTTTATCTTTCAATATCTAATTTATTGAGAATTGATATTCATGGTTTTTTCATATCTAGTGCTTCCGATCAAATGGCCCGGGACACAGGTTTTATAAGCTAACAAGGGTTGGCATCGTTTTTTTTACTTATTTTTGTCCCATATCATAATTCGATATTGGTTTTTTAAAAAATTGGGTTTTGTTATTTTCTTTGTTTTCCTTTCGTTGTAGGATTATCCTGATCTCATGACTTGACTCGTGACTTTAGCGAGTTAACTCGGTTGGGCTCAAGTCTCTTTTTTTCTTATAATTGCTATTTTTCTAATCCTTTCCATCTCATGATTCAACATTCAACATTGGTTTTTTTATAAAACAAAATAGATTTCATTATTTTCTTCATTTTACTTTTTGTTAGGTCATCCTGATCTCATAACCTAACCCGTAGGTTAGACGGGTTGGCCCGAGCAACCTAAAGCTTATAATTGCTATTTCTTTTCCTTTTGTATGTTTTGAGTTTTTTTTTTTCAATTTAATCCTTCAACATTTGGTTAGTAGAAAATCAAGCTTCAAGGTTTTTCCAAGTTTATTGATTCTAGTCAAATGACTCGAGTCACAGGCTTAATGGGTTAACACAGGTTAACATCCTTTTTTTTTTTGCTTATTTTCTTTTTCATTTTCATCGTTCAATATTGTTTTTTTTTTTTTCTCTTCTTTAAAACACTCTTTTCTCGGCTGAACATTTTTTTCTTCGATTTATTTTTTAATCCAACCTAGGGCAGAGGCTTACATAGCTAATAATTATACTAGAGATGTTAGAAGTATAACAAAAATCCTTGAAATCATTTTTTATCTAGTAAAACCAAATCTGTTGAACTATATATAACTGCTCAGCAGCAGATGGTCCAACTAATATTGACTGAAGTTATCCACATGGCAAAATGAACTGAAGCAATTGACCAATTATACAAATACAATGGGTAGATCAGTTACACTAGCATACTTGTTAACAAGATACTAACTAGTTTAGAAATTGCTAGCACAGCAGAACTATTTCCAACAAAAGTGACAATTGCATTGTGGTCCTAATATCGATGGCAATTGCATTGTGGTCCTACTATCGATGGCATTTGCATTGTGGTCATGCATGATCACAATGCCAGATGCACTCTAAATCTATTACCAAACCCAACAGAGCATAGCAGCTGGGTTGGAGAGGGGGAGGCACAGGGAGTGAGAGGAGCCATCTACAATTCCACTCCAAGTCCCCAGCACCAGAAAACCATACTAAATAACAGTACTATTGTTGATAAATTAGCATAAAATCAACGCCACATCATGCCCTGTGGCTATAAGATATACAGAGATTAACAGTTTCGAAAAAAATAAATTAAAACATGAATCTTACCTCCTGTTGAAATTCAGCAGGACCTTGCATGCTATTAGAGTCCAGCATCTTGACAGCCACCTGGGTTTGGCGCAAGACGCCTTTATAAATGTTACCATACCCCCCTTCCCCAATCTTACGGGATGGATCAAAGTGGTGAGTTGCCTCCTCAATTTCTGAGAAAGAGAAGTCAGAGAAGAACCGAGGCATGTGTGTGCTTGAGGCCTCTGTTTGATTTCTCCTCAGCTCCTCGGCTTCTTTCAGTGCATTGTCACGGCCCTTATGCAAATGATCCCGTTCTTTCTTGTAATTTTCCAAAAGTCCCACAGCAGAGATGATTTTCCGCTCCAACTCCTTTACCATCTCATCAGACTCTTCAATTTGCTTCTCCAGCAGTGATTTGTGATCCTGGGCAATGCAAAGTTCTCCCATGACTTCATCCTGTTCTTTATTTATCTTTTCAAGTTCTTTATTTATCTTTTCAAGTTCTTCCTCAACTACTGTTCTTCGTTTTGACTCCTCTGTATACAAGCTTTCTGATGCTTTGGCCTGTGAATAAGAATCATGATTGGTTATTCACATGTGTTCATACAAAACATGCTTGAAACTTTTATTTCAAGCAGCCCGGTGATGAATTACAAAGAAACTAATGGGAAATGGTGTCATGAAACGGTGCAGTTTATCCTGTCCGCTTATCATCAAAATATTGGTAAACATTTTGGACTATTCAGCACAAACCATAACGTTTATTAACTTTTCTACTACAGTTTATTCAACTTAGAGGAATTAACATCCATGTATTTTCATGATAATTCACATATAAAATGAAATCATCTTCCTTTAAGAGGATGGGGCGAAAAGGTAGTTTGTGAACGAAAGTATACCTTGCGTATGGCCTCAACAACATCCCTTTCTTCTTTTGCACACCTGACCGCCTCTTCAGATGCTTCAAACCTTGAATTTTCAGCCTCAGCCATTGCTTGTTCAAGTTGATCATACAGAGGATCCTCTATACTTCCATCCTGCAGGAATCCATCAATCACTGAGTATTCAAAAAATTGAAAAAAAAGAAGAAAAACATGGGAACTCTTTCAGACATTGCATCAACTTAGGTGGCCAGTGCTACACTTGGAATTTGGACATCTTGCATGATTTAAAATGTGCATTTTCATTAAATGAATGCAAGTACCAGTACACTGGGAGGAGATGACTGGAAAAGATCCACCTTCTGATGAGGCACTGTGCTTAACTCTGACCCAATCTCACTCCCTTCAATTCCTAAAAGTGGAATCAAAGCAACATTGGCCATTCCACTGGAAGAACGTGATGAGAGAACTGAATTTTGGGAAGCACTCCTTGATAACGCATCATATTGATCAGAACTCCCGTCTGCATCTGACCTCGATGGAGTTGAAGGCCCTCCATCTGGTGAAGTCGGAGTTGTTAATCTCCCCCCAGGTCCATTAACATTCAGAGATCTTACCTTTCGGAATAAATCTTGAGCTGGATTGGTGAGTTTTACATGATGGTGCTGTCCAAACAAAATAGACTGTGATCTCATAATATTTGATTGTCCAGCTTCAGTATTTGGACTTTTTTGCTGTGATGAAGGTCTAACATCTGTATCAGTTCCATCCAGAGCACCTTTCCTGTCTTTGACAAGAACATGCATTATGGCCAAGATCATCACAACTAAGAAATTGTTCCAATCTATTAACACTTTTTACAAGAATGCTTCAGCTGTTAGAACTTAGAAGAGTCCAAACAAACAAAAAAAATCAATATTAGTTTGTGGCCATGAATATGTGGTCAATGGTCCAAAGAGCCAAGAAGAAATTTAAGAAGGTTCTCTGTTTGTTTTTCACTAAATAGAAGCTTCTTCATTTAAAATTATTGTATTCCATTTTCACATCCCAATTACTAGATACAGAACAAATTACTTAGGAACCAAGATCGCAAGCAATTGAACAATACCGTGTTTGGATAAGGTGCCCCTTGCAAATAAACCATATGTGACAAGAAGCAGGTGCTTGAAGGCAAACAGAGACGGCCTTCTTAGACTTGATGTCCATCATATTCCTGCAACAGTGAAGCATCAAGTTAAGCAATCCCACAAGTTCTACACATACAACCGGAACAGATAATCACTCTCTTTAGGAACTGAGTGATTTGTGATGGTTCTTGAGGGCTTTACTTGGAATAGCGCTTGTCTGCTGCTGCTCCCATAACAAGCTTCCTGATCCCATGCTGAGAAATGAGTTCTAAAATTCCCTTCTCAATAGACTCCATTTCAACATATAGTTTCTCAGCCCGCACCTAAAAAATGCATGTAAAAAAAAATTATGAATTCGAAAAAGAAATCATGCCAAACTCAATATTGTGTGAGTATGTGCCCCAAAATTCTTTAGCTTTTCACCAAAGAGGACATGAGCTACAATATTTCCAAGTTTATTAAATAAAACTCTTCAAAACTCTCCTTCTTCTTCTTCTTCTTCTTCTTCGTATTTAGAACATAGATTTCCGCAGTTTAGATACACGCTTTAAAAGCAATCCAATAACATAACATATGTAAAAGAAGAAACAGAAAAGAAGTTTTACCCCCATTTTTCGACAGAGAAAAAGGTACTCGTCTAACATCTTAAGCATCTCTTGCCTTTCAATTTCCCAGTATGCCCTCACTTCCTGTTCTTTCAGCTTACTGGCCGGAAATTTGGTACCCACTGCAATTAAAAAAAAACAAATATTATCCAATAATTAATGAAAAACAAAAACCAAATTCACAAAAGTTAACACACCAAATTCTTTTTCTTTTCATCTTTGTGAACTTACTGAAAGGAATCATTTGCGCCGGTTGGTGAACATGAATAATACAAATTCTTTTGCCTCCTGAATTCTGTAAAGCCCAAAATAACATCGATTTACATTCTTTCACAGATTTTCCTACAGCAACAAAGATCTTCTCTTCAATCACTTCAATCACTCTTGCTACCGTTTCTTCCACAACCTCTCTACCACTTGCCATCTTTCCTGGCATTCTAAATTCAACCAACCTCAATGGACTCGCTTGTTGCGTTTTCGCAGCAGGCACATGACCCACCATAGCCATATTTACAAATTAATCGTCAAGAAACAGAAAAAAATCAAATCATTTCTCCTTTCTCTCTCTAAAACTTACTCCAATATCTTCTCTCTCTGAAACTGAAACAAAGAGCTCTCTTTCTCTCTCTAAGAAAACAAAACAAACTGAATTCAACTCCAAGATTTTCTCTCTGTAAGACTCCAATTCTCTCCCTTTTCGCTCTTAAAATGGCAGAATTTGACCAAAAAATTCGAAGTTGAGTTGAAACCTAACTTGGAGCAAGGAAATAGAGAGGGGAAACAACAGTGATTGGTTTCGAGGAGTCATTGCTAGCTCTGATTAGGCTTGAAAAGGAAATGCTTGTCTCCAGTGATGATGATTTTATTAAAAAGGCGAAAAACAAATATAGACTCCAAATTTTCACTCCAAATAAAATTATTTTAAGCAAAGTTGTAGTAACCGTAATATAATGCGCGCCGCTGTCCCGTGGATATGCGTACCCGTTTATTTTAGCGGTGAAAACCACATTTTATTTTATTTTTATTTTTTTTATTAATTATTTGATGTTTTGAAATTATTTTGATGTGATAATATTATTAATAATAAATTTAAAAAAAATAAAAAATATATATTATTTTAAAAAAATACTCTTAAAACCAACGTTACCGTAATATCAAACCGTAACTAATTGCTTGCTTCGAGAGGAAGGCTCTGAATTAGCTGGCGGGGTCCATTGCAATATGAGAATGGGGTCCATTACATGAGAGAGGATGCGGTGAGGAGACACTCACGTGATTATCGTGGGTCCTTTCCCTTGGTAGCTTGTCTACGGTAGTATCGTTTATATATAATTTTACTGCTTGAGCTACTCTTTTACGGTGTTTTTTTTTTAATGTAAATTAGAAAGTATGGATGTGGTTTATTTTAAAATATTTTTTATTTAAAAATATATTAATATATAACTATTAGAACATAAATTGAAGAATTTTAAAAGGATTTGAATCCGATGATGTTCCATCAAAATAAAGAACTTCCATTTGTGCTAGTAATTATATATAATTGATTAGATTTTTTATATATATAAAAAAAAAACAGCTCTAAGATATGTCTAGTGGGTATCTAGGTATAAATTTTAAAATTTGAGATATGAGATTTTCGATGTGAAAGATAAATTAATAATAATGACCATTCCAAGTTACAAATATGCGTACTTCTTTTGTGTATTTGAGATGAAAAATACGGGATGTGTTTGGATACAGAAGATATCTTCATTTTTTTAGAAATTACATATTGGGTTGAATCAAATTTTTATTAAACCTAAAATATATATTTAGGGGGTGAAATTTTTTTATATATTATTATTAAAATTAAAATAACAAATCATTTTTAAAAACTCTCGACTTAACCTTTTGCTCGGCCCGGATTTCAAGTTAAATTGTATAAAAGTTATCTTGATGTGACTCAATCGACTTGATAATTTCAAAAACAACCCGGACGGTCGTTAAAAAACTTGGTTTGGCTTTAAAAATATTCAAGATAATATATCTGTCTTTTAATATTAAAGCAATGCCATATTAGATTGACATGAGTATTTTTTACTAAAACCAGCAAACTTATAACTTGAATCATGGACTATAATCGATTTAACAACTTTTTTTAACTATTTTTTTCTCAGTGATATGATAACAAAAACATACACGTGCAAAATTAAGCACCAATAAAATATCAGAATGTTTATTCAAGACTACAATGATTATATAAAAAGTAAACCGAAATAAATTATGATTGTTAATTCAAAATCAATTGAATATTAAAAGTCAAAATTAATATAAGAAAGGCAAAAGGGATTAAATTGAAGAAAAAATGAATCAGTTACTCTTAAAAGCAAACTTTTTTGAACAAGCACTCGTGGGATTTTTTTTTTATTCTCATTATGGTTTTTTAGTTACATTTAAGTCGAGTGATGGATAATTTAATATTTTAATAGATATAAAAATATTATTTAAAAATCAAAAGTGACTGGAGCTTGCAACACACGTGCAAGCATGAAAAGGGTCGTGTGGCGTTCAAATAGTGGCTTTCGAGACAACATTTGAGCTGTCTCAGCTGCCTCACCATACCTGAGTGGCACGTGTGGCCAGCAGATGCATGGTTTGGTATCGGCGGTCTTTTTTTTCTTTGTATTCTTTATTATCCTCGATTTATGTACCTCTCTTTAATTTTTCTAAGCAGCTATTTAATTTGTTTTCCATTCATATCTGATCTACTTTTTTATTGTTATTTTTAAAAAATAAAATAATATATATTTATTTTTAATTTCATCATCCTTCAAGTTTTTTATTTGTCAAATTTAGTCCATTTTTTTAATTGTTATTTGTTTTATTTGAGGTAGTTCTTAAAATTGAATTCTTCTTACAATTCATCCTCCTTCAATTTTTTTTTATCTCTTGGATTTGATACTTGTTCTTTTAATTGCTATTATTTTTACTATGAAAATTTTTTAAATTAATATTTTTTTATTTCATCATTTAACATTAAATTTGTTAAGAATTAAGTTTTTTTTATTGAGCTCGAATTTAAAATTTTACTGGTTACAAGTGTAAAAGATCACTCAAGGTTTATGAGATTATCTTGGGTTTGCCAGGCAAAATTTTTTAAATTTATATATTTTTTATTTTATTGTTCAAAATTGAATTGACTAAGAATTTAACTTCTTAATTAAGCATTGGTTTAGGATTTAATGGGTTACAAGTTTAAGAGATTAACTCAGGTTTGAGAGACTAGCCCGAGTTTGGTTATTTTTTTTTCTTTTTCTTTTTTTAACATTGTGTTTTTTTTTTTTTATTCTTTAACATTTATTTAATTGTAGATGAGGCTCAGTTATTTTTTAAAATTTTTCTATAGGGTTTTTCACTATTTTTAAAAATGACCTAGGTTATTCCAGTTCTTTCTTATTTGTCATTATTTGTTAGATTTAAACTTTCAAATAAATTTTATTTTTCAAGTCAATTAAATTATTTGATTAAACATACGCATGAAATGCTTATTTCATGATATTTTTTGTTTTGTTTTCCTAATTACTGCTTTGACGTTGTATACAACCTCTTTTGGTGTCGTCATGTAGTGTTTCTCAGTGGCGTTAAAACCTTCTTGATGAATTCTTTATGATGGTGGACTAGTGCCCATGATAGAATGATGATGAGTTTCCAACAAGCTTTTATTTCATCTTCTCCCGATGATGATATTAACATCTTATTTTTTATAGTTAATTATTGCTATTTTTTATTCACTCTATTTACTATCATTGTCTTTTTTAAAATCATACAATTAAGTTGACCGAGATATTAATGACCATGGGTATAGAATTGGGATAATCTCACAAAAAGAAAAATAAGAAAAAAAAACATGAAAATCAATTTCTAATAAATTAAATATTAAATGATGAGATTGATTTTTTTTTAATAAAAAACCTAACAAATAGTTAGATGAGTGATACATGTGAATAAAAAAAACAATTCAATAAAAACCTAACAAATAGTTAGATAACATTAAGAAGTAAGGTTTTCAATAACAAAACACTGTGGAATGATATTCGGAAAGAAAAAAAAAGGAGTAATCCAAAAAGGAAGCAAAACAAAATGAGGAGTAATAGTAAAAAGTAGATAAAATTTAATATAAAAATAAATTAAAGTCAAGCGTTGAGTATGGATGATAATAATTTCACACGTGTCAGATTTTCCCATGTCCATATTCTACCCGTTACTCATCGGTTAAGTTTAGATGCCCATAAATTATTAATTGAATTTTAAGTATCCATATAAATATCAATCATCCAATTATTATTTATTATTTAATAAAAATTAATATATATATATAAATACCAATCGGGCCAATTATTTATTTATTATTATTATTATTATTATTTTCACATGATTAAAATAAAACTAAGTTGTTTAATCAATCGGAGCTATTATCTAAGCTATAGAATTTTTTTTGAAGAAAAACATGTCCGCAACATTTATATATCAATTTTTAAAAAAATAAAAAATAGACGTGATCCCGAATATAGCGTGAGCCACGTCTGGTTTAGTTCTAGCCTGGATAAAATTTACACTCTAATTATCATACCGGAGTATCATATGTACAAATTGCTATGCATTGATATACTATCTCTTTATTTCAAGTTGTGCATAATTTTCACATCTTTTAAGAAACAGCCAAATAAACAACAACAAGACTCGGTTTTCACATTCTAAAATATAATAAAAAATATACTTTCTCATTTCATTGCTGTGTATGATGTGAAATAAACGTACACGTTTCATTTTTATTTTTTTTCTTTTTACAAGGATCTAATTTACTCGAAAGTCAAGAATTAGTGTGCTGGAGCATCTTTGCATGTGGTTTTTGTTTCCGCGGTCAACATTTTGAGTGGAAGATTTAAACCTGGGACATTTTCGTTGACGTGCCACGTACGATAAAACCAACAGAGACTTGTAACATTTATGATAAGCATGTGAGGGCGTCCTCATCGTAACATTTATAAAAAAAAATATTTTTTAAAAAATTAATATTTTTTTATATTTTAATAGGTTAATATTAAAAATAATTGTTTTAAAATAAAAAAAATATTAATTTAAAATATTTTAAATAATAACACTAACTTCGTTTTCAATGCCACGTGTATGGATTGTAGGGGGTCACTTTTCTCGGAAGAATATTCTGTCAGCCAGCTTCAGATCCTTCTCTGGAGAACAGCGACAGATGCCATTGTCAAACAACGTCGCATCACCGAAGCTAGCGCGAAGTTCATCCGCGTGGCATAGATACCACATAAATATACGTTTTAAATGCGGGAATGCAGAAGGAAGTCTGTTTTATTTTTGCGGTGCTTGCAGATTAGAAAACATGGAAAGTACAGAATAATAATAAAAAAAAAAAGCTTTTGAATGCAGAAATTCCAGATTAGTTGTCATCATTGTTTTTTTATGATATTTTTATATTAAATAAGTATGATAATGATAACATCTTATTATTATTTTTAAAAAAAATATGATAGTTTTGGAAAAGAGATATATTTCTCATATAAAATTTATTTAAAAAATTAATTTATTTTATGTATTATTTATAAAAAATTATTTTTTATTTTTTAATTCATTTCCAAGAAAATACATAAAGAATAAATAAATAATTTTTAAAATAAAAAGGTATTAATAATTAATTAGTTTTATTGTATATATAAAAAAATAATTGATTTTGGATTATATGTGTGGACCTAGCACTTTGATTTATATTTTGAAATTAGGTGGTAATTATGAATAGGTTTTTGTGGTGTTTAGAATTGTGTGTTTTTTTAATTATTTATCTTTTTAATGAAATAATAAAAAATTATCGAATGTGTTGGTGCGCACCAACCACCACATTATATTTATGAATTTGTTGCAAGTCATGAAAACTATTGTTCTTGTCGGATGAAATTTATACATGATGGAATTGCAAATAGTTTAATGAAATAATAAAAAATACTTTATATAAAGTATTGTTTATTTTATGATGTAATAGGAGTAATTAATTCTACAATATTTAAATTTAAAACCATCAATATTAATATATATATTTTTAAATTATTTTATAACCTTAATTTTAAAAGTATTTTTAACCAAACACATTAAATTATTTTTTCTTCAGCCTCAATTTCAACCACATTTTTAACCAAATATCTATTTTTTCAAACCAACCTCAACTAAAAGTACTTTTTATAAAACAAGTTTTTTTCAAACTACAACCACAATAGCTACCACAATACCAAACATACTTTTAGAGGGCGTCTGGCTACGCGGCAGCTGCTGTTTTTTTTTTTTCAAACTCAGTAATATAGTGTTTGATTATAAATAATGGTTGTGTTTTGACACATGGAGCCCATAAAAATTGAGGTATAGCTGTAGGTTCAGCTGAAGCAATTTTTTTATGCTTCTTCTTGCTGTGCTGTGTCTTTGTACAGTGGAGAGTAAATTATTCACTGTTCACATAAAATAGTAGAATTATTTTTCACTATTTCGGCCGGTTCGGGTCCGGTCCAAAGTTAAATGTATTAAACCGGGTCTAACCCACTAAAAAAATTAATTTTTATTTTTTTAATTGTATTTTATTTGAAAAATTAGAAGGCAATCCCAATTTTATTATTGCTGGGTCCGACCTAGTTAAAAACAATTTAATTTTAATTTTAATTTTTAATTGTGTTTTATTAAAAAAATTAGAAGTAGATCGCTTAATGACGTAGCATTTGCAAAATTTGATTCCAACCTCAATTTTGTTCTTGATGATATCTTACCTGATGTTGTTGTGCGCTTAAGAAACCATGAAAAATATAGTCCTTGTTAGATAGATTTCGTATGTTATGAAATTACACATAGTTTAATGGAACAATAAAAAATATTTGATATCAATATTATTTATTTCACGATATAATAACAGTAGTTAAATGTACAGTATTTAAATTAAAAACCATCAATATTAATAAATATTTTTTAAATTATTTTATAACCTCAATTTGAAAAGCGTTCTTTTAACCAAACACATTAAACTACTTTTTGTTCAACCTCAATTTCAACCACAATTTTAACCAGACATATATTTTTCAAAACCAACCTCAACTAAAAATACTTTTACAAAACAACTTTTATATTATTGGTAAAGCTTTTATAAAAGAGTTTCTCACTGCATAATTTTTTTTAAAAAATATTCTTTAATATTAATATATTAAAATATCCAAAATCATTAAAAAAAATTTAAAACAAAATTTTTTTTTGAGCAAACACGCTATCATCTGTATTGCCAAATAAGTTCTTAATATGTATTATGGTACAATGTATTTTTTTAATTTTTTTTTATATTATCAATGAAAATCATAACCATTATATTTAATAACTTCTCAATATAAATATATTATTAAAAAAATCTAAAGTAAGAAGATCCCATACACTATACTCTAGATTATAAAAACCTGTTTGAAAGTATGGTTATATTTATTTTTTAAAATATTTTTTATTAAAAAATATTTTAAAATAATTTTTGATATCAATGCGTCAAAATGATCTAAAAATATTAACTTGAAGTTAAAAAAATTAAAATTTTTAAATATTTTTCAAAAATATTTTTAAAATATAAAAATAAACCATACTTTTTTTTTACTGTATCTTCTTACCGGACGAGACTCTTACAAGTTAAAACTCCCGAACGCATATGGTTTTTTTTCTCTCTCTAAAAAATAAGACGGACACCCGTGATTTGCTGTTAATACAAGAATGCAAGAGAAGCAGGGCTTAATAACTTGAAACTTAGTTAGAGTCAGACGTCGAGTCATAAGTTTTTCAAATTTTAACAACTATACAGATTATAGCTAATGAATAATCAGATTATCACCATAACAGGTAAAGGAACTATTGAACATCGTGTGATTATATGTAATCTCAATTCAACACTGAAATGTTCTCCATTAATTACACGTACGAAATCGCAATTAAAAGCTGGGTCGGGTTACAAGTATAATTCCACGGGCTAATGTCCGTTACACCCCCTCCATCCCTCGCTCGCCACTTTCTTTTATAATAACAAAGGATATTTGAAAATATGGTGTAAATTGTATTTTTTGAAATTTAATTTTTTTATTTAAAATAATTTTTTATATTTTTATATTATTTTGATATGTTAATATTAAAAATATTTTTTTTAAAAAAAATTATAAATTATCACCATTCCTACAATCCTAACCACACTCAAAAGATTTGGACGGTTTCACAGCGATAAGATGTTCAGCTACCAAGCCAATAAAAATCAAGGCACGCTCACCTTGCAAGCCGCGTTAATTTAATATCACGATTCACGTCAATCATCCCATCACTGTCCTTGATTTGTCGTGCTTTAAAGAAGAATAATTCAATTAAATACAGCGGGTCCCTAATAAATTCTTCTGACAATCTATTGCGGACCTCGTAATACTGTAATGTTAGGGGGTGTCTTTTGTTTTTTGGTTAGAATAGTTTCTTTTTTTAAAAAATATTAAAATAAATGTTTTTTTATTTTAATATATTAAAACTATAAAAAAATATTAATTTAATATTTTTTAAATAAAAAATCTTCTACAAGCAAAAGCAAAAGGAAAAGATATTCCAAGTATACAATAATGATTAAGAGTGTGTTTTACAGTGTAGTAGTGGTTGCTTTTTAAATAGCTTTTCATGTCGAAATACATGTTAATGATGTTTTTTTTTTAAAAAAAATCATTTTTGATATCAGCACATTAAAACGATTCAAAAGGGTACAAATCACACTTAATTTTAGCAAAAAACAAAAAAATTTAAAATTTGATGAAACACAATTACAAACATAATACCAAACGAACTCTAAGGTTTCATCGTTAGTTCCAGCAACCTAAAATGAATTATATTATCTTCTTCAAAAAGTGCATGAGTTATATATAGGCCTAAAATCTGTAACATCCATGAAGAAATTAAATAGACAATTAAAAAAAATTAAAGAGTGCAACTAGCTTTTAAATTATAGTTGTTAGGAAAATAGCTGTTAGAGAAAATAAATAGTTTTTGGAAAAAAATTATAGCTGTTAGAAAACAAATTGCAGAGCACCAAAAACTGTCATTTTAGTTTAAGAGTCAAAAAAATAAATTATTATCAGAGATAAAAAGTTAAAAAAGTATAGGTTTTACATTGTGCATAGGGAGGAACGAAGATTTTTCTCTTACTTAACTCAACCTAATGCGCGAGCCTACCGCCCTTTATAGTTGGTTTCTTGTATAAACACTAAAAAAAAATGTTGTTTTTTTAACATGAGATTGAAAGTTTATTAGGTTTAAATACTTCAACTTAAAAAGATATTGTCTTTTTATTATGGGATAGAAATATTTGGCAATAACTTCTTAAACAATATTAATTATATTATTTATAACAATCCCTCCACATATTTCAAAAGATTTTTGGAGTAAGAATATACTTACTGAATTTCTATTTATTGAGTGTAATGCATCTAACCTGATATCTTTTGGATATGAACCATCTCATAGAAAAAATAAGATTTGACTTATAAAATTATTGGTGAAGCTTTTAATTTTTATGAATTAAAAATTCTTATTATAATTTAGACATCTCACCAATTATATTATACTTCTATAATTTCTTGTTATTTGACTCGGTTTCATCCTTAAGATTGTTGGTAAAGAAACAATGGAAGAAGAATATAAACAAAATAAAGGGAACAAGTAGAAAACCCGAGGCGGGTTACATACACTGTTCTTAAGGATATTTCTTTAACAAAAAATTATCTCTCAGGATTCAACGGTTCCTCCTCTAGAATTGAGCGAAGAAGAAACAAGTCAAAGTAAAATAAGAAAGTACTGCAACCTAAAATGAATTGTATTTTCTCTTTAAAAAAGTGTAGGTGTTTGCATATAGACCTACAATCTATAACATCTATGAAGAAATTAAATGGAGAATTAAAATAGAATTAAAGAGCGCATCCAGCCTTTAAAATATAGTTGTTAGAGAAAATAAATCGCTGTTAGAGAAAATAAATTGCAGGAGCTTCAAAAACTATTCGTTTCAGTTTAAGGGCAAAAAAATAATTTATTATTGAAAAAAAAAAGCTCAAAAAAATATAGACGTTGCTACACACTAAAAAAAGAAATAAAGATTTTTCTCTTACTCAACCCAACCTTATGTGTGCAAACCTATTATCGTTTTAATTGGTTACTAGCTCATTTTATTGTTTACTATATATAAACATTAAAAAAAATATATTATTTTTCAAATATAAAATTGAAAGTCTATTAATTTAAATACTTCTCCTTAAAAAGAAGAAAATATAGTATTTTCAATGTAAAATAGAAATGTTTTGGAATAATTTCTTAAATTATATTATTTACAACAGCATGGAGGACCAACCCAATCTATGAAAATCGTCTTTTAACCTTCAATGGTTCATGTACCAAACATACGAATACATCATTTTCCAAAGAATATAGACTATACGGAAAAGAAAATGTCAAGAGGCATGGAATCTTTCAAGCTGAGAGTATTTGTTTCAGCTAACAAATAAGTTGAAAATATTTGTTGTGATTTAATAAAAAAAAAGAATATTATATGATCCCATGCGGATAACGCAAGAGTCGAATTGCGGTTAGGTGAGGGAACATTGTTTTAATTACTGACTGCTAGATAGATGGAAGAAGTTTTAGCATAAATAATTATTTTAATTATTGACTGCTAAGATTTTCTTCATTTTGTTCCACGGTCTTTTCATCAAATTTTAGGTCAAATCTCCAAGAACGATTATGTGCCCCTGAAAATAATCTTTGGTCCAACTTTCATCAAATCTTTCAAGCTGAGAGCTTTGATTCCAACCTCTGGTTTTGAATCCTGAGATCCTTCCTTCCCTTTTCTTTTTTCTTTTTTAATTTAATAGATGAAGCAAATTCACTAATTAATAAACACCCTCGAAATCTAGGGATCCCTTCATTTGAAGGGGAGCACACCACTAAAAAAATCCTGCATTGCATTTAATTCCTAATTATTATGATTGAGAGAAGAACCCAGAAATTCATTAAAAAAAAAAGGAATGAATCATTGAATTGTTTGGCTTGATATACGTGGGAGAGCTCGAGCTAGTAATTACTAATTACACAATAGCAAACACAACCCTTGAGTTGTTGGATGAGCTGGAAAGTTGTAAGAAAAAAAAACATCGTCACCTATCATTCCTTTTTTTTATTTTTTAACAGTGATCCAAATTGTTTTTTTTATTGGTTAGGTCGACTTGATAATATCAAATCAATTTTTACTTTACGTAATTTTATTTTAAGTATAAACTAAATAAGAAGTTGAATCAAGATTTTATGTCAATTTAATTTTTTTTTTTCAATTTTTTTTTTATATATTTTTTTATTAGTTGATCAAATTATTTTTGAACTGATCAAATAAACTTGTTCATGTTAAGATAATTCTTATAAAATTTAATTTTAAATTCCAACTAAATAAAAAAAGTTGAATAATAAGTTTTCAAGATTCAGGTTATACTTCATAGTCCATTCAACATAGTTCCACACTTGCATGCAACACATGGTATGAGAATAACATTTTTTAGCCCATAAAGTAGAATTAGTTTGGTAAACCAATTTTTTCCTATCATTCTGTTTAAAACCAATTTTAAAGAAAGGCAAGCACGCACGCATTTACATATCTCTTCTCATCCCGTATGAAGGAAATTTCTTCTTTCGCTTAATTTTTACTTAGAAGGCGAATTAATACTGTGGCCATGATATAAATCAGATCATCACATAATCGAGCACATTGTCTGTCCACACAAAACCATGACTTCCAGCAGGCATTCAACACAGAAATGTTCTCCATCAACTATGTGTTAGATTAGGAGGTTTCAAGTGTTAGATTAGGATCTTACTAGAGCACTGATGTTAATCATGTGATCCCACAAATGTTAGTTAGGAACACGACCAGGTCAACGCAGGGTATAATTCTTTAAATATAGTCTGAGCAAAAACTTTGGTTTTAGCTAACAAATAAGTTGAAAAACAAGTTGAACCATACAGGGCTTAACATGGAACTACAAATTAAGTTTTTGATTTGTGGGTGTTTGGAAGTGAAGTGATAATTGTTTTTCAAAATAGTTTTTTAATTAAAAATATATTAAAATAATTTTATTTTTATTCTTTTAAAATTTATTTTTGTTATCAACATATCAAAATAATTTTAAAATATTAAAAAAATAAATTTAAAACAAAAACAAAATTAAAATTTTAATAATAAAAGATAACATTCAAAGATAACATTCAAAGTGAAACACACCGCTATAAAGCATAACAAGGACTGTATATGCATCATAGAATGACCCTACTCCAGCAAGAAAATCCTCATGAAGCTCCGATGCGGACCGCGTGACTCCTGCGAGTCTCATTATTAAAAATCTCACTTTCTT
>Ga0325414_1001209_pt1 | contig 24387 bp, 16 predicted proteins | sample PopdelMetagenome_8_FD_206183 | JGI IMG/M metagenome (GOLD analysis project Ga0325414, IMG submission 206183) | Populus deltoides microbial communities from Bellville, Georgia, United States - Leaf-PdKOR-R3 | ecosystem: Host-associated > Plants > Phyllosphere > Phylloplane/Leaf | place: USA... | reverse complement strand
ACTAATTATTATCGCTCTTTCCATCTTACCAGGTAACACATTTAATTTTTTTTCAACTCTAACAGATATAAACAAATGAGTGGCTTCAAGATCAATTAAAGCATATAGAGAATTCTACTGTAGCATACCTGCCACCACCTCTAGATCAATTCTGACCTCCTCCTGGGTCATGTGATAAACTCTCCCATTGGTCCTCTCTCCATGTCCTCTGCGGGCTTCGAGGGGAAAGGAATGCGGTAGCAAACAAGATGAAGGGAAAGCTAGAGCCATCAGAGCGTCAAAAACTGATTGAGGAAGGTATGGTTTGAATATTTATCATTCTTTCGGTTTTTTGATTGCTTGTATCTGTGTAATGAATGTCCTTTCATTTTCTTCAGGAAAGAATCTGAAAGAAGGACTTGTAACTTTGGAAGAAGACCTGGTTAAACTTACAGATGAGCTTCAGATGGAAGCACAATGTATACCTAACATGCTCATCCACATGCTCCGATTGGAGTGGAAGATAGTTCAATGGTGAGAGCGATGGTATGTAATTCTTTCAACTGCTTCCTTATATTTCACGAGTAAAATGAAACGTAGAACAAAACACAAAGACATGAATTGCTTTTTGCAACTAAAAGACCGAGCAGTTGAATTCAGTTACAAGTTTGCCAATTTTTTGTACTTATGATGTTGCATGAGATAATAGCATAATTCATTTGCAAGTATGTTGTTAGAGAAGTGTGCGTGCGTGTGTGCGAGTATGTTTGAAGGAGGGGATAATGCTGGACATCTTACAGGTTTAAGTATATTTCCCCTGAGCTCTTGTAGGCAGGCACCCCTGACTTGTTGATACTTATGCCTGACAATTAACAGGTTTACTCTATCAAGGATAGTGATCAATGCCTCATTGGCACTGCAGAGATTCCTGTGGGAGGAATCCACATGGATGCTATCCTTGCCGAGTCACTGTTGCCATTGAAGTATGTGGCATTTTCCCATTGCTTCCGTACAGAGGCTGGCGTTGCAGACACAGCAACAAGGTATATTGTCTGGCTTTATTCATTTGTATGACAGTTGTCTGATACTCTGACTAGATGCAAAGTGTCTCATATCAATACTCCATTCTTCATGGTGGGGTTCCTCCATTCAGGAATATCAGTGTTCATATTCAGCTCTCATGTCTTGGCTATTTGCCAAATCATATATTCATGGCCTTGCTACTTTTGTTACATTATTGTTGATAACAGCAATCCAGTATTAAGTACTGTTTAGTTTCCTTACAAATGGAAAAATCCAATGATCATGCATCTTCTTTACACTGTCCACCTGCAGTTTGTTTCTGGCCCCGCTTTTTCAAACACCACTCCTCTCCTTGTAGTTATATGCTGGCTTGGTGAATTGCCAGGCTGCCAAATTTATTCAAGGCCTAGATAGTTTCTACTTGGTTGAATCTTCATGCCTTTTTATTAAAAGCACGAGAGATATGAAATAGACGTGAGTGCACTGAATTAGTTGGGCAGCAGAAGGTGCGTTGGATGTAACCATTATTGGCGATGACATTCGTCTTCATCAAGCCATTAATTTTCAACAAGCAGCAAGCACAAGGCTACAGAATGGCAGAGCTTGAAGTTGACACCAAGCCTGGCTTTCATACTTGTAGCTTGGAGGAAGAATTACAACATCAGAGGTTGGTAAATGAAGAAAGAAGAATTACAACTTCAGGTGTTGATAATTGGAGGCATTCTCTAAATTGAGTTTTTATATTGTAGCGTCATATCTTGATTTGTTTATACCACAAACCACATTATAGCGAGTACCCGCGTGGCGTGGGACAACGAGGAGAATCGCAAACTAGAAACATGGATGCAGTGTTCCAAGCAGCTGAAATCACAGAGTCATTTCATGGTTTGAATCAAGTGGGAAGCTTGAAAACATCACTGCTTACAAAATTGTGAGAAGCATTAATAATTGCGCGTGATGGAACAGTTGATGGCTCCTTGAAAATGCAAATCGTCTGCGCTATAACTTGAGTTTGCTCAACTCAATCTTTCGGACAGGATATGTATATGCTTCATAATTGATTTGTTGGCCCATGGAACTTAATTTGGTGAGAGTAGTTATCAGATCGACCTGCAAGAAAATCAATTCCAAGACCGTAATTAGAACAGATCTAGAGGCAACATAAATTTGGAAATGCGAGGATTTAACGGTACATAATAGCATCAAATTCCCTCTGCTCCTCCATAGCAAGAACTACATCGCATAATTTCAAATTAGGCAGGTTCAATTGATTGGGATCCCTGTTGAGAATTATCAACTGACCTCATAATCTGTCTGAGACACTGTTTCTCGGCTACGTTGGTACTTCTGAACCCATGGTGTAACATCTGGATCAGTTGCCAGTAAGGCCTCTGTTGCTGCTTGATCAGGACCCAAGAACGCAGACATAACAGCTAGCTGGTCAACCAGGGAAGGAACAGAATTGGATCAGCGACCATCTATAGGTGTCTTTCCAAAGTGAAATCTCCTGTCTTTGTAGAAGGTTGTGAGCTCGTGATCCTTAATATATTTGTTGAAAGCATACCTGGCGGGGACCAAAGCCAATAGATGAGAACTTGTCTTTCATTTCTTGGACTGTGGCTTTCTCCCACTGGGGAACCCTCCCTTCTGGATCTGGCTCTTGGGAATCTGTCCTTCCGAATTGTCTATCAAACAATCCCCACTATAAGAACAACAACAATTGTTGGGATTAATTGCTTATCACTTAACTTGCTTTTATTGATAATAGACACACACCCTTTTGTAGGTCGGATGATAGGAAAAATGATGAAATATCTACTTCTATCTGTATGTATTTACGAGAACTCATTTGAGCATAATTGCAGTCATCGTAATGTTCCTTTTTACACAAGGAACTCCCTAACCTTTCTGCATACTATAACTCTTATGTAGCCACTGTTTTAGACCTTGACTTTAATAATAAGGCTGGTTCAGAGGTAGAGTTGCCAATATTTTATATATCCTGGTGCAAATTAAAACTGTCCACAACACAGCCAAATTAGAAACACTAACCTGTCCACTGGATCCATATGCGGAGTACAATATGCTTCCTTTCTGTTCATTACCGCCACACTTGCGGATGGCAGAAGCCAGAAATGTAGCCTTAACAGCACTTTGTCCTGCAGAGAACAAACAAAATTGAGTCAGGGACATTGGTCTTCTCTGTTGATGAATTAAATTCTGTTCATCTGTACATAAACTAGGTCATGCAATAAGGCTAGAGCATGCAGCACGGCATAAATTTGGGATTATTAATGTGTATAACCTGCATACGGGATAAGATCTGCAAAAGAGATGGGTCCACCCTTGGAATATGAATCTATCTCCTCCTTCGCTTCCTCTATTAAATTCAACGCGGCAGAAAGTCCCTTATTTTCAGGTCTGCTTATCTCTGAACTTCAGGTGGGAAAAAAGGAGAAGAAAATTAAGACAACATTCAGGCAAGGAGGTAAGTTATTGCTTCAAAAAGCAAAAGGGACTTCAATCAAGAAGCAGGGATTACTTCAGACAATAATTTACAATTCTGCAACCTAAGCAGGTGTTCTAATTTACTTAAACATCCAAAAACCAGGAACTGCGAACATCACAGATCGTGATATAAGCGTACTGGCAGGATGCTTCACAAAGAACCTGTAGGAGGTTCTATTTGCTCATTCCTCAGTAAATAATCATAATCAATTGGGAGTTGATGCTTGCAGTGCGTGTGCAAATGTCTGAGACCCAGTTTCTCTACATGCTAGAGGAAGAGGAAAGTGTAAACTTCCACACATTGATAAATCAGTGTACAAACTCATAAAAGATGATAACTTCATAACTGAAATACCTGAATCGTATGGATCCATTTGGGCCCCCAGATTTTGTAGCCTGCAAACTTAATCAGGAATTAATCAGAGCATTTCTTTCGACTTTTACCTTTAGTTAAGGACTTCCATAGCAATCATATAGGAATTCAACAGGTGAAGGAATTTGTCTGACCTTATCATAAGTAATGGCATCATTCAGAGCCAGAGTTAGAATGTATGGTACAAGTTCAGGTTTGCCCTGAAACAAATATCAACAGAATAGTGATCAAAACACCATCAAAGCACGATGTAGATATTTCTATCCATTTATGGAACTGCAGAACAACAACTTCATAAAAAGAAAGCATAAAGGCAAGGTTGTGTGGTTCACCTTTATAGCTGCGGAAAGGGTCTGCCTTATGCTGGCTGTGAGAAAGAAGATGCAACATCAACTGAGCAAACTGTAGCTGATTTGAGCATGCTTGGAAATGTTGAGATTAGGGAACTCACACTGAAACTCAGAACGCTGCCTGCGTTGGATCAAATCAGCAGCACTAGCCATTTCAACAAATGATCCTGAGCTTGCTAGCAATTCCTAAGTTCACAGCAAAACTGGTTAGAAACTCATCATCACATCATTCTACATTATGGATTTCCAACATATAAAGGATGCGTCAAAATACAACCATTAACATCAACATTCCACTAAATCAAAATGAGAGAATAATATAACTGAAATATTTCAGATATCACCTTTTTATTTTATTTTTTTCTGAGCGGGAAAAAAAAAGGCAATTAAATTATATATATCATAAATCAACAATGTTTCGAATGTAGGATTAGTGTCATCTGACCATGTATACCAAAACAACACACTAATGTATCGCCTTTGGAATAGAATCAAGAAGTGGATGGTCAAGTTTGCATAGAATGTGAATGCCAAATCCTTGAGCAATGAAAGGGAAGTGTTATTTCTCTCTTACCATGCCAACAGTAGCACCAAAGCATTTCAAAACTTCTCTTCGCCGTAGAACATTCTCACCAGGGACATCAGTGTCCATTTTATGACAACGAATAGCGACCTGATCAATATTTAGCCAAAAGGCAAAAGAGAGAAAAATAAATGATTCCATTTTCTGTAGCATTCCCAGCCAAGATGAAACTGAAGCAACATTTCAAGAGAACTTACAGCATGAGAAGGACATCTAATGGTAGGAGTAGTAGATATGGTTAAAGAAGGGACACTAACCAAAGAGGGGAGGGTTGATAGGAAAGAAGCACCCATAGTTGCCTCCACAGTGTAACCTCTGTGCTTTCGAGCTTCTAAAAGACAAACAGAAGGCTCTTCCGTTTCGTGGAGAGTGGTAACAAGATTATGTGTGCCTACGTGGCTATACCTATACATGTGGAGTGGGCATGAGTGTTCGTGAGGAGATATGTGGATATCCTATCTTCTTTTCATTGGTTACCGACCCGGTTCGCCGACCCATTTTTTTTTTTTTAAAGTAGAAAGAATGACAGCCTGCATATGCCGTCGCTCTCTTCCTTCATTTGTAGGGTAATTATTTAGTACTTTAGGAGTCCAAAGATCATTTTCGTTGTTCGGTTTACCATGCAAGGATAAAGATTATTGCAAAAGAAGAAGGAGAGGTGGACGACAATCGGGAGAAAAGAGAACTAATTGTTTTCACTTTTATTGCATTGAATGACGATGAATCGAATACATGCATCGAAGAAAAGGATGTTACTCTAGAGATCCAATGATAATCGTATCCCTAACTTCCTTCTAATCTGACTATTTAAATTGTCCTCTTGAAAAATGAAAATTGCTTTTGGTTGATGGAATGAAAGGCCCCTTCTCTTCCCAACATAATCTGTGCCTGCACTGGCACCGAATAGCAGCAGCGTCCATTTGCTCGGTATCTTCATGCATGCCTCCACCCACCTAAACTCGAGATATACACAATCCGCATACCTAACCCTGATTCTGGCACAGCCGGCTTGCAGAATCAATGGATGATAGTGAATGATTAAATTTGCCACTATCCTCCCGCACTTGGATCTTGAAGAGAATTGTTCTTCAGCATCTAAACTAACTTGTTATGATAGAGGTGTTCAGATTCTGGGATTGCCCCTGACATAAACAATCTGGTAAAGGATTTACATAAAAAGCTTCTTCTGAACGAAACCTATCCGTGCCCTTTGTTCCAGAAATGGGGCCTTTCCTCTTCCTTGGGGAGCCTTGCCTATGCAACCAACATGAGAAACAAAATTTAAATTAGTGGATTCTATTTTCAAATCTTTATAGAATGCTGACCCGTCAAGATAATGGCCATGGAAGATAACCTCAAATCTCACAAAACGAGCAGTAGTTTCCCAGTGCCACCCAATTGTGGCTGCACAATATTAACTACACCTCACCTCTTCTCCCAGAAAAGCAGTGCCCATGGGCAACTCAGCTGTTGAAGATGTTTTTGGGTATTAATTGTGATTATAATGCTTAAGAATACATACCGTTTTCTGTGGCTTTCAATGACATGGTCTGATAAATATTTGCCTTCTTTCAGTTTTCCCTGCTCAATTTTATCAAACAGACGAACAAGTGCTTTCCTAAGGGACAAAAAAGGAAAATGCTCAGTGCAAAGAAATTGATCAAAATAAGCTAAAATATATATAAGAATATCCCATACCTGTCCGGGGAAATTGTTCTTCTATGTCCAAGAAAGCGACGATGACCTTCGACTGCCCTTGCCATGTTTCCAGAGTATGTTGGCATGAATACATCACTTTCAACAGATACAATATAGTCAAGCGCAGCCAGCTGAGACAAGTGATTGGTAAACGGTTCAAGCTCCTCAAAAGATGCCAACGTTTCCTGCAAGATGTTTAAAGGACATGCTAGTCATAGAGCAACACACTTAAAAAATTAGCAGCTCTCACTCATCCCGGCCCAACTTCTCGCACCAAAAAGAAAACAAAATCAGCACTTATAGACAGAATACAGAGAATATTCATGTATGTTTACAAGTCTCCATGCAAGCATAAGTATCTGTGCACTGTGATTGACAACAAAATGGCACATAGAAAGAGAAGGAAGGTGATTTGTCAATTTTCCAGACTTCGATTCAACTTTATTACAAACACAATTCCAAAAATTACTTTTTATATGATGAATGGGTTAAATGTATTATACATGGCATCCCCTCGTAATCTGCCTTCTAAAATAAACTACTATTTTGATTATCCACAAAAAACAATGAACACAAAAACAGCATACAAAATGCACAGGGCATCGTCAATGCAAGCAATTGCACTCATCATTAGTTGTGTAGATGGACTAGGGTGTATCCTTAGATGTGAGGAGTGAATTTTTTTTTTTTTTTTCAATCTTATGGTTTTCCTGAAGTATAAAATTTTGCATTGCTCTCACAGCAAGGCCTTTGAAAAGACATTTATCTATAGGTTAACAAAACTAACAATAACAACAATTAACTTATACAGAGAAAACATGGAAAAGTTCTATAGAAAAGCCAAAACACGAACCTTGCGCATCAACATAGGATATCGGGATTGTAGATCACCCATATGTGAATCACCTCCATATATCTCTCCTGCAGCAATGTAGATAGGGGTGTTTGATGGGTAACCAAGAGCAGATAGAAATATTGCAGCCTCCTTTGGAGTTAAGGGGCAAAAACCCTTGGATCTCTGCTCCCTGGGATCAATATCCTTCACTTTCCAGTTATCATTTGCCTCTCTTCATGTCACATAAAATACATAAGCAAAAAAGCCCAAACATTGAATTGAATTCATTATCACATAAGCAGCAAAATTACCGTATCATTTTTAGTTCATTTGCTTCAGCAGGAGACAAATCATGTGTACATCCACTGAAGGCAAGCATGTCCTTCTCATATCGTAAGTGCAGGGAAATATAAGGACCATATGACCTCATGCGGTCCACCAACAACTACAATGCCAATGTGACTTGAAATCATATCATTGCACATACAAGAATCAACAAGAGCAAAAATATCTAGCTATTTTCACCTTTCCCATTGCTTCAATATGAGGTGCAAAACGGAGGGCTTCATAACAGGCACGGCAACGCAGCTTCTGAATATCAGGAGGGAGATTGTTATTTGCTAGGCGAGAGTCAGTCTTGGCAGCCCGAATAACCTGTGAAAACAAATTTATGTTAGGAAGATTGTGTTAGAATTTCAATAATAAATGAGTAAAACCAGCAGATTGCAATCATAAATACCAAGTGAAACTTCCAATTGATATACCTTATAATCAGCCCACATGCTTGCTATCTCTTCCTGGTAGTAGTCCATACCAGACCAGCTTTTAAAATATTTAACTGCTTTCATAGAACTACCTATTTCCTTGGGAAGCTTTTTTATGACTTTCACATCATTAGCTAGAGCATTGATAAAATGATCTTCATCAAAGACATCTGAAAAGTTGCTGCAAAAAAAGAACAACGAACAAAGAAAGAAAGAGCTATGGCATCATGACATGAAAGGGCCCAACAACTTGAAATTTTCACTGATCTAAAATTACCTGGAATCTTGCCAATATGACTTTTTATCTAGTTTTGGAACAACAAGAGTGGCATTTATGATATGTGCAATAGCTACCATATCACATATCTGCAATTCAAGAAAGACAGTGTTTCTCAACCCCAGTACAAAAACACAAGAACCAATAAAAAAAAAACACAAATTATTGGTGCCTTAATAAATTGTACCATAGAGCACAGCACAACTACATGCATCTTCCAGGATAACATAGAAACAGAATAAGAATTTGGGAAGCCTAACAAATAGCGTAGAGTAATAAAATTTCAGAATTTCAAACACAGCCATTGTGATTGACAAACTTAAGTAGTCATGGATATCGACACTGTAAATTTTTATAAACGATAGACGGTAGATATGTACCCCAGCTCGCATCTGGTTGAGACCTCCATTTGTATGAGCTAGAAGGTAACCTCTCGACTCTGAAGGAGCTGAGAAACAGTAGGTAAAGCAGAAATAAGCAAACAGGAAAAAGTTTTTAAAAGAAGCAAATCAATATGAAATTAAAGCCAAACTTACAGGTATAGTTAGGACTAGGTTGAGTACAAGGCAAATAATTGCGATTTGGTGGAGGCTTCCATAGTTTGGTACAGTTGGGGTTCCGATCAGAACACTGTCAAGTCTAAAGGAGTGAAAACATGAAAGATGCATGACTGACTGCTTAGAATAAAGAAAAACATAAACACTTATGACGCTCAATCCACATCTACACACAGACTAATCCCAAATTGTTTCCTCACCATACTTTTCATTTCTGTTAAATTTCATCAATGAATCAGAATTTAAAAAAAAAAGTGCTTGAATTGGAAAATATATTGGAATGAATTGCATGTAATAAGACCTGGTGGGATGAGAGAGGGCCTTTGTATACATTGGGAGGAGTGATCTCACTTGTCCAGCTCTGTTCTTGCTCTTTGCCCAATATCTTGTCTCTGATTTCAATTTGCTACAGATAATATTTTTTTTATTGTTAAAAAAAATAGTATGAACTAAAATCCCACCAATTATTGTTCCAAAAAAAAGAAAAAATAAAACTACGGCAGTCAGTACAAAAATAGGCAGAATCCCAAGAATTAGAAGGCTAAGATATCTATCTTTCAAGCACATTAGGCCACAGTTAACGGATTTCGAAAAAGAAGTAACAGAAACTTTAGAAAGTAGAAGAAACCCTAATTCTAACACTAAAAGGGGAAAAAAGAAAATCAGGTGAGTGTGGAATTACTTACGGGATGAGGAAGCCTGTAAGGATCAGGGAGTTTAGAGTAAGGAGGGAAAACATGTAAGTGTACGGAGAGGAGGGCCATCATCGCTATCGTGCATATGGCGCATGATAGCATCTTCCTCATCAAACCCACGGTCTTCCATCTTCGCTTCTGCATCATCTTCTTCGCTACTTTTTCTTTCTTGGTGTTTATTTCCAGTCTCTCTTTCCCTTTCTATCGCTGTTTTTTTTTTTCTAAGAGTTAGAAAAGAAGAAGAAGAAGAAGAAGAAGAGGTTAATGAAGGAGCAATGGGTATCAATGGCCATTAAAAAGAAAAGAAGAAAGAAAGGTAAAGGAGAGTTTGTGTCTGTGTGTAGCAGACGGCTGTCGTAGTAAAGCAAGGAGGGGGGTTCTTTGCTTGGGGAATATCTTTTTTTTTTTTTTTTTTTTTGCGCTGTCAGTGGAGACAGATTGGATCCTCTATGATGTAATTAAAAATTATGTTTAATATTATAATATTGTGTGATGATTATTTTTTAAAATATTTTTTTATTTAAAAATAAATTAAAATAATTTTTTATTTTTTAATACTTATTTTTAAAATCAGTATATTAAAAAAATAAAAAAATTCAAAATTTTTAAAAAACACTTTTAAAAATTAAAAACAAAAATGCGCTTAAATTATTTAACTGTTTATCTTTCTTCCCACACATAAATCTTTTTTTTAAAAAAAAAAAAAAAACAGAAGCAGAGGAAGAAGCTTCTCTTTTCACAGACAAGTAAAAATCACCGTTATGATGGTTGTGTAAAAAAAAAAAAGGTTAATTATAATACTCTTTCATCTAAATGAAAAAAAAAGAGAAGAAATATATGAATTTTTACGATGCACGTTCGTAAATTGATGGACCAGCTGTGTGCTTGTTTATGCCTAATTTAAGACGGAGCAAATTATTTTTTAATTTTTTATTTTGATTTTTCCAATTAATTTTGTTTGGTCACTATGTAAATGTAAATATGTCTGATTTCCATTTATTTATTTCGCCCAAACCAACAAAAAGCTGTATAATTCGGAATTGTGGATCTCAAGATGAGTTGCATTGAATGAAAGGGGACGGCTATTGGCATGCATGTGCACATCATTTTCTAAAGTCACTGCTTGCATTCACACTCGATGCAGCTAACAGTTCACTTGGATCTTATCCTTCCCTTCCAGGGTTGAGAATAAATTCGAAAAACTTATTAGGCTGATAAAACCAAGAAGAAATAGTTAGAAAAAATGAATCAGAAATAAAAATCAATGAAAAAAATTGAATAGAAACAGTTAGAAATAGTCTAATAAACTTATTTCGGCAGGTTTCTCTCTAATTTAATCTATTCCAAGTTATCGACAATATTAACACCAGTCTTTTATTTTAGTAGAAAATTTCTCAATCAACAATATTTCATATTCTCTAATATATTAATTTAAAGAATAATTATGTTAACTAAAATAAAATAAAAACAATTATCTTAACAATTATATACAAAATCATAGATTATAGATTTAATATATTTCCTTCATTCATATTTAATCTTTGAAGTATTATTATTAAACAAACGATATTAACTACATGCTTATATAGATATATATATGTGTGTGTATATATATATATATATATCACCATTATAATTAGAAAATAATTACACAATAAGGTACAAGTTAAATAAGTTAGTTCATTTAAGTTCATACATATACAACAAAATAATCTTCAAAATATACAGGAGGTAATATTATCATTATTATTAATTTACATGTCTAAAAGATCTAGTAGCAATAGGAGTAGAGTCTAAGGCTACTAGGATGCGAGATATTGAAATGAACCTCTAAAATAATTTAAAAGATAATCATGGTCAATTAGAGCACGCGCGCGCACATATATATAATTACTCACAAAGAAATTTCAAAATTTACTACCCATCTCCCAATTACTAGTCACAAAATCAATAATCTAAAATCTAAAATTGTCCACACCATAGAGCGCCAATTGTACAACTGGACCATCAGCCGCCTATTCACAGGACACCAATTCCATACCAAGATAACTGGTCCACCAGTCGCCCATTCATAGAATAAATTATCATAAGAAAATCTATCAGCATGACGCATAAAATTTCATTGATCGAGGAGATAATTTAAAAATCTAAAAGTTTAGAAAAAAAATATTGAAGGTATTAAGCACCTACCTGGTGTTTGCATCCTATTAGCTGAACCTGTCTGCTGAGCGGTTCTTGTAGCCTCGTCAACTCCTGCAGGTTCATTTCGTTACTAATTAAATTATTACATCAATAATGTCACCACATCACCAATTTAATTCTATATCAATAAAATCAACTTGTCATCAATTTAATTATTTTATCAACACCACCACCACAAAACCACTTTAATTATCAAACCAACAATAACAACTCATTATTAATTTAATTACTTCATCAACACATTACCACATAATTCATTTAATTATCAAACAATAATATTAACTCATCACTAATATTTACCACATAACTCATTTATTTATCAATCAACAATATCAATTTATCACTAATATAATTTCTTCATCATCAACATTACCACATAACTCATTTAATTATCAATCAACAATATCAATTCATCACTAATATAATTTATTTATTAATTAATTATCAAACAACAATGTCAATCCATCACTAATACAATTTCTTCATCAATTAATTATCAATTAACAATATCAACTCATCACTAATATAATTTTTTTCATCATCAATATTACCACATAATTTATTTAATTATCAATTATTGATTCAATATTTTCGATCATTTTTTTCTAGGCCGAAACCCCTTCTAAAAAAAGAACCAATATTTTTTCTTTAATTTCACAAATTGAAACATTACCCACTATTATTTCATTTATTTAAACATTAATTCATCACAATCTCATAGATTAACCCATTTAACCTCACAACTCATACCATAACTATACACTAATACAATTAAATAAAATCTTAACACACTAAATACATCGATTTAATTGAGAGGAAATGATTTGTTACCTTTTAACCCAAAGAAATAAGAAATGGGAAGCTTAAAATCACCATAAAAATTTATTTCCTCCTTCCTCCTTATTTTCCTCTCAATGCCACCCCTTTTAAGGAAAAATCCCTTGTTTCCCTTTTGAGATTTTCTTGTTCAAACCCTTCCTAATATACTTTAATCACTAGTTCTATCTTTTTCTTTTTTTTGTGAATTATTTTGGATGAATTTTTATAATTTTTCACTCAATTTCTTCTACCTCTCAAGCCCTAAAATGGCTATTTTCCCACTCCCCACTTGTTTATATATTTACAAGTTTTCCCTCCCTTTTCATTTAAGGACTTTCTTATTTTGTTTTAAAATCATTTGGCCCAAAAGTTTGACTTATTCAGTTTCATCCTTTATCCAACATTAACCTCATTAGATAATAATTTCTACTCTATTAATTTTTATTATTTGTATTATTATTATTTATTTAATTATTCATCCCCTTTTTTAAAAAAATATAAATCAAAATACAGGAATTTACTTGAGAGTTATAGTGTTGTCATTAATGCAATGAAAAATCATTAGGGAAACAATAGATTTAATTTGCTATTTTTTTATTTTTCTATTATTGTTGATTTTCTTGTCTTTTATACAAACACATAGAATGATATTTAGCAAGCCTGATATGTGAAGCATAAGCAATGAATGATTAGAACATGTATGGTATTTTCTGTATAACTTATATGAAAACCTTTTGTTTTTGAAATAGGCTTTTTACATTAATTAAAAGGCTTTTAAAAGCCTATAAAAAGTAAAAAAAAAAAAAAAACCTCTATAAAAATATATTTTTTCTATTTTTTACAAAATAAATTTAATTGAGTTGAACAAAACCGATCAATTTAAACTAGTTTTTGACTCGGCGCGATTCTAAATCTAAAAAAATGATTTGATAATTTTTTTTAAAAAAAATCAAATCAAACAAAAAAATATTAACCCTTATTCTTTGTTAATTTTAACCCTCCATATCCTTCTAAAAAACAAATTCAAGCACGCATAGGTACACTTAAGTCTTGATTGGAGCATTTGATAACCTCTCCTTAACTAATGTGCACATTTCATTTATGAAAAACAATTAACGAGATGCTAGTAACTAAAAGTAACGTATTTTTAATTGATTGTATTTTCTCGTAACTCAATTTTTACCCCCACATTTTTTAATGTCGAGAAATGATAATAAAAAAGGATTGGAGAGTGAAAATGAAGAAAAAGAAAAGAAAGGGTAAGATTTTAGAGAACCAATTAATATAATAAAGGAAGAAAATTAGAAAAATTGATTTTGAACTTAATGATAATATTTGATTGTGATTAAGATGGAAATTGAGAGATTTTTAGCTTAACGGTATTATTTGATTGCAATTAATGATGGAAATAAAGAGACTTAGTCCGGCCTAACGATGAAGTAATCGGCATTTTAATAAAATTAGCAAAAGTTTAGGATTTTCATAAATAAAAATATAATAAGAAATGTTAAGAAACAACAGTTATGGAAAAGGAGAAATTCTACGCATTTAAAGTGATGTTTTTATTAAATAATATTCTTCACTTCAATTTTAGTTTCTTTCTTAATAAAATACAACAACATAAATAAAGAAAGATTTTATCGAGCTTTCTATGATTTGGTTATTATATTTTTGTTTTGTCTCTGTATTTTCAAAAATCATTCGTTAAATTCTAAATTTTAATAATTTTATAACACTTTATATCCTCTAGTTTTAGCGTAAAAAAGAATTTATAAAAAATATATAAGATTATTTACATAGTTTTTCCCATTGACTAAGTAGCGAATCAAACCAAGGGAATGTTGACATGTCCAAACAAGAAAATGGGACCTTGGAATGTCAGGTGACCCCAAAAACAATGGATGAATTACAATGGATTTTGCAAGAAACAAATGTTAGCTACATACACTGTCACCATCCGGGAAAATCCCAGCAATTATACGCAGCTGATAAAGTTAAATTTACTCTTGGGAGAGGACAAAATAATATATCTCTTGGGAGTTTGTGCTTAAACAAATGCCATTAAGGTCTCGTGACATCCGGCCTCTTCTTTTCTTGTCACAACCTACTTGCTCGTCGTGGCACCGCTGCCGGGATCCTCTCCTCACACCACCGAATTCAGTAGCGTGCCCCCAAGATTTCTAGTATGCTTAGCTAGCGTTGGTAATTTTTTATTTTAAATTAAATTTTTATATTTTTAAATATTTTAATGTATTGATATTAAAAATAAATAAAAATATTATTTTAATATATTTTTAAATAAAAAATAATATGATAGAATCATAAAAGCATCAGGACATCTCACGTTGCTCTGATGCACGCTCCAATCTTCGATTCCTTTTTTTACTCATTGGAAACTTCTTGCACTCTTGACTTAATATTAAAAAGAAATAAAAGGAGATTGGGATACATGTAAAGTTCACGAAAAAGAAAAAGAAATGAAAAATATAAAGTTTGTGAAAAAAAAATGAAAAAGCAATATGTGTTTGGAGTTGCTTTTCAAAATGCTTTTCACTTATAAATATATTAAAATAATATATTTTTTTATTTTAAAAAAAATTATTTTTGATATTAGTGCATCAAAATAATCTAAAAAAATTAAAAAAATATTAATTTGAAAAAAAAAATTTAAAATATTTTAAAAATACTTTTAAAAACATAAAAACAAACAGAAATTTTATTTTTTAGATGCATAGGATTTGCTTAAGCTATTTTTTAAATTCAAGTACTCCTCTAGCTACTTGTCAAAGAAAATGGATTAAAACTACTTTTATTTGTTAAAAATAAATAATACTACTTATGACGTGTTTAGTGGTTTTGGTTTAATTTGATGATGATATTATTATAATTACCCTTTTTTTATGTGTCACACGTGACAAGAGATCCCCTCTAGGTTATTTAATATAAATTATCTGCACAGCGAAGATCAAGTGGGTCCATTGTCATTCACGTTGTCGGGAAAACTATTGTCAGCAAGAAAAGAACAAGCCACGAGCGGATCGCCAGCAAAAACAGGGGAGGACAAGACCTTTATTAGCCTTGAAGTTGAAGGAGATGAATTTTGGTCGCATGCGGGGGACAATCGATAAAGCTTTGCAGATGATTGAGCCCAATCCGGTCCTTTTTACTCTTTTTTACTCTGACTTGTATATAATAAAAATAATACCATAATTATTTTCATGTTATTGTTTTCACCTCCACTACACCCAAAAAACAACAATTGTTTTTACCCTTTTTTTTATTCGAAAATACCAAAAAATAACATTCAATAAACCCCTCTAATACTGTTTATAGGCTCCGAATATCTTATAATAGGTGGAAAAAATTAAAAAATCATCTTGAATAAAAAAATCTTGAAACCCAATTTACAATAAAATAAAGATTAAAACACCAAGTTTGGTTGTTGTTCATGAAATAAGTCTAACAAATTAAAGTTTTAAATCAACATGTATATTTGTCAAACTAAAGGGATGAAAATAGCATTTGACAAAAATATAAAGGCATGATTTAAAGAAAAAAGGTGGCTTTTTTTTTCTTAATTTCATTTTAAGTCTCTTTTCTTAATTATCAACAAAAAAATGAAATCAATTTTTTCTTTTTTACAAAATCAAACATCAACTTAATATCAAAATATTTTTTCAACATCACGAAAACATCATATTAAGTAAATCGAATTAAACTATCAAGCTCAAACTCAAATCAACTCAATATAAAGGAATCAAATTAAAAAAAAAAGGAAGATTATATGTGACGTGAAGCTCTAATATCAAATGACGCAAATGGAAGCAATACACGAAAGACATCAAGCACAATAACATAGAATAATGATGAAAAAGGATCACATAAAAACTCTATTTTAAAATTTTATTAGTAAATATTTTCTGTTTAGGTAGTCTATGATGCGAACCTCATGATTACATAATCATGCAACCTACAAAAAGATTGACAATGAATCCCGAAAAGTTGAAACTAGTCTGATAGGAGTGAGACACAATGAAAACCTATCCTAAGACACCAACACTATTGGAATAAGAACCTGAACCCTACAAATTTCAATTCGCGAATGAGAAGTATAAGAAAGATGTTAAAAAGCTAATTATTCTTTGATAAAATTTAGTTTGTTAGAGAACAAAAAAATACGAGAAATCCTCTCAATACTCAAGAAGAATAGTTCGGCAACAATATTGATCATAAACTGAATAAAAAATGTCTTACAAGGAGTTTCTATACTCCAAACAAAAGTACTATAATGAATCTATCTAGTGGGCTGAATTAAGCTCACTTACAAAATTGACCCAAAATAGATGTTAAACTTGAAATCCTAAAGAAACAATTAAGTCCAAATAAGCCTTAGGCTGTAGCTAAAAACAATTAAAATCAAATATAAGTTAAGACCAAATAAGCATTGAGCTATAACTAAAACAACTAAGCCCATAAAACAACAAACTCAATGTTTAAACAACTAAACCCATAAAAACCAAGGTTGTCATGACTTTGGTCAGTTTAAAAGAAAATTTAAATCTCAAACAATAAGTTTATATAAGTTGTCAAATTTTAGAGAACAAAAAAAAAAAAAAAGCAAGAACAAGTATGATCCCCTACTTAAATAATTTGTAGTAGTTGTCCTTTATTTTCTTAAAAACAAGGAAAAGTTGCCACTTGCAATCTCTTGAAATTAAGGGAGAATCTATCAATGAACCTTCTCTTCTCTACCACTTATTTATCCCTTAAAGCACCAGGAAACTTTCTTATTTGTAGCTAAACAATCCTTGTTGAGTGAATTGATGTTGACCTCTCTTCCTTAATAACTTTGGAATCTTTGTTCCTTGTAGCAAATGGAATCCTTGTAAAAATATAAAAAATAATATGTTGTCATATATGTCTTCTAATAAAATAAGGAATCCATGTCAAACATAGAATCCAAAAACCATAAAAAAAGATAATCCCAATCCAATTACGGAAATAATATTATTTTCATATATAATTTCTTACTTGTATAATATTGCTTTAGTGAACTTTGATTAACTTGAAATTCTACCCCAACATATAACAACACATTTGGTATCATCTGGTAAAGTTTTAACTTGATTCAATAGTCGGATTTAGAGTTATGTTCAATATCGTAAAATTAGACAGTAAGAAACATTAAACCCAAAACAACCTCTTTAGTCAATTTGTTTCTTGGACTTGTAATGGACTTGATCAACACCTTAAATGGATTCATTGATGTCATAAACTAATACATATCATTCACCCATTATTAAAAAAGATTCAACCTCAAATCAACAAAGAAATAGTCATACTAGAAGTAAAAGGATCAAGTTCATTAGTGCTAAATAAGCCTCCTTATATATAAGTATAATAATCAGCTTGTTAGTATAAAGACATATTTAACCTCACCTTTTTAGCATAAAAATCTTGTTGTTTCCTCAATTTTTCCATACTGTTTTCATTTTGTTCCCTTACTTTATTCACTCATTAGGTCTTACCTTTACTCTCGGCTAGACTCAGGCTTGTTTTAGAAATGGCTGAATGGTTTAGGTTATTGGTCGAATGGTTTTGGGTAGTGTGAGAAGTGTTTTGGGTTATGGCCGATTCTAGTTGTCTTCTTTCACCTTATTCCTCACCTTGATTTTCTCTACCCATATCCTTATGTTTCTTTTTAAATTTTATTTGATCATCATATACTTGTTTGGGTGTAAGAGGTACAAGAGTGATGGTTTTACTATCTCTTACAATAGTATACCTTTTTTTCTAACCCCGTCATGTGTTGCCTTCCTGTTGAACTATCATAACCCCCCTAACAAGACATGACTTGCATGTGTACATTGAAATCACATCATAAAGAATCTCATCAACATAAATCCAAAAAAAAAACAACAAAATCAAAACTTGTTTAGTGTAACAACTCTGATTTTATACATCATTTTTCATGATACATTGGAAATTTTCAGTGATTATTATTGTTGTTGTTGCTGTTGTTGTTGAAATTTTGGTAGAGTCTCCCCTTAAACAATGACTACTTTTTTATATTCCCGGTCGTCAGACACACCGATGCTTTTAGTTTCCAAACTAGAAAACTAATCAATTAAAATCCTGGTCGTCAGACCAGCTGACACCATTAATTTCCAAACTAGAAAACTAATCAATTGAAATTTCGATCGTCAGACACACTAACACAATTAATTTCCAAAACCAGGAAACTAATCAATTCAAATTTTGGTTGTCAGACTCGTTGATGCCATTAGTTTCCAAACCAAGAAACTAATCAATTGAAAATCTCGGTCGTCAAACATGCTGACGTTAGTTTCCAAATGAGAAAACTAATAAATATAAATCCCGGTCATCAGACATACTAATGCCATTAGTTTCAAAACTAGAAAACTAATCAATTGAAATCTTGATCGTCAAGCACGATGACACCATTAGTTTTCAAACCAGGAAACTAATCAATTGAAATCTAGGTCATTAGGCACGCTGATGCCATTAGTTTCCAAACTAGAAAACAAATCAATTAAATTCTCATTTTTAATTCTTTATATACTTTCAACATAATGGACATACTTGTAATTATGCAAAAATCAAGGATAAAATTATAATAATTTCAACGAGGTATAAGATGTCTACTAATATACATAAGGTACTCTTATCCATTCCAATAATATCATAACCAATTTGATACATAGAAATACACACAAGATACTCATCCATTCAAGCATTATCATAACTAATTAATCCATATCAATGTATGCAATGTACTTATATCCATTCAAACATTATCATAACTAATTGAACCATACCAATGTACGAGAGATGCTTATATCTATTTTAGTATTTATCATAACAATATAACAACTAATTCTGAAATTTATCAATAAGTTTACATGAACTGAAAAGACAAGATATAATGCACGTATCTGTTCCTTCGCCTAAACAAGTCCTTCTGACCACACATAATCATGCTCCAAACACTTCTCCTGTTTTGGATCAAGAGATTTCATAACTTTACCATAATGTGAATTCTCATAATATTATTGAAATCTCATTCACGTAAGGTCATTACTATGAATTCATTTTCCTTCAACTAATCTCCTCATTACACTTTTATCTTCATTTTATTACTCAAGAGCACTATTTTGTATTTTATTTATAAGCAGAGTTCTAGGCCTTGGTTTTGAACGTGGCTTAACTCTTTTGAAAGATAAAACATAAATCTACAACTTTATAGAAAAGAAGGGAAACTCAGTTCTATCCTTAAGGTACTGAAATTCATTCGTTATTATATTTAATAAAATCTATTTAGTAAAGTTGAATTCAACCTTCCTTCAGTTTTTAAGTCATTTAGAGAATTATATAGTTCTAAATTTATCAAGACCGATTTCATTTGAAAGCTAAAATTCATGCCTACGACCTTTATAAAGAATCTAACTACAAATTATACCTTTTTATGGCTCAATTTAAACCACCATAGTATCGTCTATAATCTGCCCAGTTTTGTGCTGGCTAGACTCTTACTCAATTCTTGGCTCATATTTGTAGTTATACAACTCCAGTTTAAGCAAGATCAGTTTCACTTGAAAGGTAAAATCCATACCTATAACATTTGTGCAGAAAATTATATACTTTTAAGGTTCAAATCAAACAATCATAATAGCATTCCAAATTTTGTCCGGGTTTACACCGATTTAGACCTTTACTAGGTTTTTAAATCATATCTGGAGTTATACAACTCCAAATCAGGCAAGGTTAGATCCATTGGAACCTTAACATATCCAACTATAACTCTTATGAAGAAACCTTCTTCACAGATTATCATTTTCAAGCCCTAATATTATTGGAGAATTTCTTAACAAAACTGTCTAGTTTTTTTTGTCTATTATTCCCTTAAAATGATTTTATTTACACAATATTATAAGTCAAAATCCCAACCTTTCTTAAATCACCTTCACGGACGACCCTAACATGCCCATTTTTAAGTTCTCCCATTTTATTTTTTTCATGTTCTTCACCTCATTCATATATACACACCCTACAAGTTAGTTGCAAATCTTAAGCATGTCCATATAACAAAGTTCCTTCTTAACCTTACACCAAATTATCCTTCCACTAACATAAAGAGCACACAATTCTTCAACTTAACCAACACTCCATTTTCAACCATAACTTACCATTTTACATAACTTTAAGTTCTTCACATTATAATTTCTAGCAAAAAATTCTCTCCCCCTACTATTCAGTATTGCCTGGCATGAGTTTCTCTTTTATTTTTCTTTATTTTTCTTCCATACTTCCTTAATTTATGCCTTTCATTGTTAACTTGACATATTTATTCAATTCAATTTTCATCATCAAACATTTATACAAACCTTTAGTTCATCAATAATGGTGGTTTTCCACCTCTTTCATCTATTTCTAACAAGAATATAAATGAAATAATGAAGATCATATTACCAACAAGGTTAAATTAGTGTTATGGATGTTTAGACAATTTCTTCTTCCTCATTTTCTTCTTCTCCTTCTTCTTCCTCCCATTAATCTTTGGTTTTTTTTCTCTTTCACTCTCAAACCGTAATATCTCTATCTCAATTCTCAGATGTTTAGCTCTCTTCTCACTTGCACATACCCTCATAAGAAATTTGAGTTAATTTTTGGGTTCCTAAACACTTATTTTTCTTCCTTTTCTTCCCAACAAAACTATCCCCTTATTCCTTTAACATTAATTCTTGATCTTCCTACTCACCTAACCACTAACTCTCACTCAAGACTCTTCCTTGCAACACATACCCCATTGTTCAAATAATAGGATAATAGAATTTTGACTCCTTGGTTTAGGAGTGGCCGATTGCATTAACGGGGGCAAGGCACAAAAGTCCTGTCTCCTTTGTTTTGTTTTTTAATGTGCCCCACTAATGAGCTTAAGCCTTGTTTGGTGACACCATAATTTATCTTCCTGTTTTTTATGCACCGACCTGGTACTGCCATTTTATCTTTGGGATTTTCCTGAAATATATCTTTCTAATTGTCTTGAAATTTTAATCCAAGATAAAAACATAAGTCAGAAGACCTCTCGTAAAATTTTAACATGATCCAACAGTGTATTGGGAGATATGCTCAATACTATAAAACTAGATAGTATGTAATTCTATGCTAAAAATCTGAATTTTTACATACTAGATAATTTACTTAAATCATTGTTGGTCTCAGAATAATTTGTTGGAGATTCTCATTTGTAATTATCATAAAATGTTACTAAGAGTCCATATCCCCTTCCACCCCTTAACATGGTTGTGTGCAGGTTTATATCGACATTCAACCTTTCTCTTGCAAGGGTCATGCAATAATTTATTTGAAATTCTTCTCCTATTTTATAAATAGTATTATTTAAGATTACAAAATTCCCTTCTTCCAATAATTATCTTACTCGATCAAGCAACTTACATGATTTATTGCTATTTAATATTTAATATTTCACATATCAATTTATTTTTTCATCTCACACGACATTTAAATTAATAATTCAGGAATGTTTATTCTAATTCACCAATAATTTTCTCTCTAGTTTATCATTTTTCAATTAATACTTACCCTGTTAAGTCTGGATTTATCAAGTTTAGACTGAGGGTTTACAATTTAATGCTGAAATCGTTAACATCCTTAGGTTATCTTTCAAGGTATCCTGATATTTTATTTAATATTTTTCTTGGCAAGTCTTTTCTATCAAATTTTCACCATGTTTCTCAATTATGATTTACTGGGACTTTACACTTAATTACTTTCACCTCATCACAATTATTCAACTATTACAATCTATAAGATTCATGATGTTTACTAGCAAGATGTTCTCCCACTATCTTGTTCAGTTTACTAACAAGAATAATACTAGCTATATTAGCATAATTTTCTCTTTCTATAATTAAACTGCACACCTTGTTTTATGCATAACACGTATGGAAGATGTTCTCCTTTTGATGATCAATTTCATCTTCCTTGAACTGAACCTGAAGTGTATGCCTTATAACCAAGGCTCACCTCCAGCGGGCTATGCAACCTTCTTATCAGTATAATCCTCCAATAGTGGCATATCTTCACAATTAGATCTATCACTTTCGGACTCCATGTCTTCATTGTTTGTAATAACCATTATTCTCTTATTTGGATACTTTAAAGAGTAATACCCAAGCCCCTGACACCTAAAACATTTACCATCACGAGTATGTTTAGGCTAAGTATTAGATTTACCTTTAGAAGCCGTAAAGGAATCAACCTTGGTATTGGGTGGTTCGACTTTGGTCCTAGTGAAGGGTTTTGGTTGCACAACCCTCTCTCTTTTGAAATTCAACTTTAATGATGATAAAGAACCTAAATTGTAAGTCAAGCATACATTCCCCTTCATTTTGATTCGTCTCTCCACTTTCGTAGCCATATGAATTAAGTCTTCTAGCTCCGCACATTGCTGTAGCTCAACAACATTAACTATAATAACTTCTCTATTTTCAACCACATTAGCCATGATTATTGTAATTTCCATCTCTTTGTAGTAATCTTCAACATTTTTTGACCCTTGACGTAAAATCTGTGGTTTTTAATAGATCTCCAATTTCCTCACTTAACTCCATGCACTTAGTAGATAAGTCAATTAAATGTTGTTACTCTCTCCATAACTCATTTAGACCTTACTTCATAGAAAGTGATTTTCTGAAAATTATTTTCCAAACTTTCATGTGTTTGTTTACAATTAAAAAGTTGGTTAATGGAAAACACTTTCGAGTTGAAGAAAAATTTGATTTTGTTTTCAGAAAAGTGTTTTCCTTTTATTTTAGGTGGAAAAACTTTTTAAAAGTTGAAAAAAATTCAAAAATATCTTATTGTTTATTAATTATATCAAAATATATCTTGAATTTTTTTTATTTCATCATCTTTTAATTTTTTTATCTGTCAGATTTGGTCTCTATTCTTTTGACTGCTATTTGTTTTATTTAAAATAATTTATGAAATTAATTTTTTTTTAATTTCATATCCTTCAACTTTTTTACCTATTAGATTTGATTGATATTCTTTTAATAAATTTTAAAAAATAAAATATTGATAAAGTATTTTTCAGTTTATATTTCATAATATAGTTAAACACTAGAAAATATTTTGTAAGTTATTTTTTATAACAATACTAAACTTTAAAAAATAATTTATTTTTCATTTGCAGTGAGGCGGGCTGATTTCATTTTCCTTAAATGTTGCAACGTATCTACTACTACTTATAAACAGTGGTTATCTGCGTGTGGGGAAGAAACTTGCACGACTTTGAAATACCTGATTGTCAGCGACCGCCGGATCCGGGACCAGAACAATTTATGGATTTGATTGATGCCTGAATAATAAAGCCAATTGTGTGTGTAACAAGCTCTTTATTGCATGATTAAATTGGGCCGCAGTCACGTCATTGTTTCCTTTCAAATTGTTGACATCATAACCATATTCCTTCGGCCTTAATGCTGCAATGGGGAGAAGGTGGTTGTGGTTGGGCTCCGGTTAGAAAGATGTCGTGTTTACGGCTTGTTAGCACTCAGTCACCTCGATTCCTTCTTTCAATCCAGACTGAAATTATTGTCACGGATCTTCGATTTTTGCACAGCAAGTGAACTGCATAGCTGACTCTAAAGCTTCTTAATACCATCCAGGGGAAAAAAA
>Ga0325414_1001208_pt1 | contig 24387 bp, 5 predicted proteins | sample PopdelMetagenome_8_FD_206183 | JGI IMG/M metagenome (GOLD analysis project Ga0325414, IMG submission 206183) | Populus deltoides microbial communities from Bellville, Georgia, United States - Leaf-PdKOR-R3 | ecosystem: Host-associated > Plants > Phyllosphere > Phylloplane/Leaf | place: USA... | reverse complement strand
GAGATTTGAGACATTAAGACAAATGATTGGAATTTGTCGTCAAAATGTCAAGGAGGAGTGTTAGACAATTGACATTTTAACTCTAGTGTTTCAGTTTGTCTAATTGTTATTCAATCAAGTATTGTCTATTTTCTTTTCTTTCATTTCTGTTTTGATTTGGTCAAAGTAAATCCCTTGTTTTTCTGAAGTTGTTGCTGAGTTAGTGGCAGCACATTGTCCACTACAGAGTTAGTGGCAGATAACTAGGAAAGTTTGTTAAGTTTTCTCATGTATTTAAAGACATGAAGTTAAGGAAATACTCACTGAGACATTTTATAAAACACCTTGTGTGTAGTTCATGTTCTTCAATACTCAGCATTGTTGTTCTTGATTGTGCATCCCTTCACCTGCACAAAACACAGCAACATAATTCTTAACAAGGTCCTTCATGTACATTTAGGTATGATCCAATACCATGACCAGTGCCATGTCGATAATCAAGACCATCCTTCCATAAAGGAATTCGAGCAAGAATGTCAAGGGCATGATCATTAGTTCCGTTGAGAAAACAAGCATTACCCAAAGTAATGTGACCCTTGAGAACCTGGTTCGTTGGAGACGAAGTTGATGATGGTGTGCTGGCTAGCCAATGCTACCCCCTCCTGTTTCTGTTTTTTCTTTGTTTGTTCTCTGGTGTTTTTTCTCTCTGCTTTGGTTTTTTTTCTCTCTCTCTTTTTTCTTCCCTTATTCTTTTTGTGGTTTCTCCTTTATATTTTTTGTTTTGGTTTTTTATCTTTATAATATAAATTATATCTTGAAGATTCATTAAATAGTTTAAAATATTAAATTAAAATAGTTCTTTGACATATTCAATCTGATAAATGCATTTTGCCTTGGCAAAAAAATGTGCAGCACACGTTTTCTTCAATTATGGATAAGAAATGATCCCTTTTTTCTTTTCTGAGAAGAAATAATGATCCATCTTAAAGGCCTTCAGATTTCAACACATGAAGGGATGCATACATATCTCAGGAATTAACAATGGTGGAGGGATAACTTTTAATTGCCACTGATTTCTTGACAAAACGCACCGTAATAATCTGTTGTTAAGCCGTTACTTGTGCGCACCGTTTCAATAAATTGTATTTCTCATTACTGCGAAGGTTGTCAAGTCAGCACCATCTTCTGCTCTGCCGATATATAGTGGCAGTTGTAACAGAATGGGCATGCAAAAAATGAATGAGAACAATTGTTAATTCCTGCTGTGGATTCCCTCTCTTCTCCCCGTCTCTCTCTCGCTCCCTCTCTCTCCTTCTCTGTCTTCTCAATCTTTCAGGTTCAACACATATTGGAGGATTCTTAATCGGGTTGTTACCTATAGATCGTACGTGATCTTATACCAGCTTTGTGATGTATGCAGGAATAATATTGGTCTTTAAATGGTTTTATTTCTTAAATAAATCAAAGAATTGAAGTTAATCTCTTTTCTTTTTTCTTTATAAAAAATATATTGGACTACTCTATCCGTACCAGAGTATTTGAGCAACCAAAATAAAATTACTATGTCACGACTCAATTCTTGGATCCATGACAGGCACATAGCTAAGATTTCCTTCAAGGTTCTATATTTCTGTGAACCCAAACTCACATGCAAACTTATACTTTAAATAACTCAATAGGAGTTCAATGCAACAGTAATAACAAAACTAACTTCATAATATAATTTGATTATCTTAATACAAGAATTAATTCAAATTACATCCAAAAGAGCATGTTCTGAAGATCCAATAAAAGTGACATGCTAACAAGCTATAAGTCTAAAAAAGATAAATAATGAGAGGATAAGTTCAACAACAACTCAGTGAGTAAACATTCAATATATATACACGAGATAATATAATAATAAAAAATATATATACAATTATGGCTTTAGGTTCTTATAGGAAGGTTTCTCAAATAGGTCATAACAGGAATATCATAAGGTAAAGCTCGTCAGAAAATCAAAATGCAATGAGCACGAGGATTCATACTGTGGGATGATCAGTCTACACAGGTTGGTAACCAATTAAGATTTCAGATACGATGTGCACAAAGACTAACATTACCTTGTTAGCATGGGTATAATGTCTGGCATATCATAGGTTCATATCATAATCAAACAAAGATATTCATAACTCAAGGCTCAACTCATGACATCAATCAAATGAGGAATTATCAATTCAAATATATATATTAGTTCATATCAAGAATTTAGATTCAATAATTGATCATTTTTTTATCGTAACAAAAATAATAATCAACATATATTATTAAGAAGCATGATCCAATTCATATTAACAACTCAAATATTTATATTATTTCTCATGCATATGGAAAATTATCAACTTACCTGATTCAAAAGTGAACAAAACTCGAAAGCAGATACCGAAAGAAAGCTTATTGATGTGCTCTAGGTAGAATATCATGATTATTTAAATGCAAAGGAGACATATTCAAAAAATACTCGAAAAGAACGTACAATCTGTTTAATATACTTAACTAAGGGTCTATTCCATAACCCTATATATTTTTGAACTAAACTAGTCATTTTTTCCCAAAATTAAAAAATTAAACGGTTTTCTTGAAATTTAATTCATAAAAAAACAAATAATAAGACTTGATAATAATTAACTAAATAACCCTCAATTATTCATCAAACCAATCTGAAAATACTGATATTACAGCTAGGGACCAATCTAGAATTTAGCAGATTTTTAGGGGTCAAATTGGAGGACCAAACTGAAAATGTCATAAATTCATAACTGTACTGAAAGTTTGCCCATAATTCATCCTCAATACTGTCCAGAATCTATAATTATGCTGGAATTTTTATTAAAATTTTAGCAGTCAAATTGTATTTTTCTCAAATTAAAGGACCAAACTGAAAATGTTATAAATTCATAACTATACTGGAATCTTGCCAATAATTCATCCTCAATTCTGTCTAGAATATCTAATTATGCTCCAGGGACCATTTTATAAATTTTCAAAGTTTGGGGACTAAACTGCAATTTTCACAAATTGAGGGGCCAAATTGAAATTTCATCATCTTCAACCTCAAACCCAAATTTTTCCATAGATCCTTACTGATTTACCAAAATCACTAACTCAAATTCATCATTTAAACATACCACAATTCAAAATCATCATTTCTATTTAAAATCTTTCAAAATCAACTAAATAACTCATTACCCATAACAATTAACCCATAATATTCAAATCAATTCATCAATCAACCCAAAACAAAATCATCAAAACCCTAATTTTCAACAAAACAGTAAATCAAATAAAAAAATACATTTATACACATCAAAACATAAATATTACATTTTAAACTTATTTTCTCTTACTCTATTCTCCTTCCTTTATCTTTCTCTCCTTCCTCTTCTTTTTCTTCTTTTCTTTTTCTTCTCTCCTGCCGGTTTTCACTCTCAAATTTTAGATCCTTATTGTTTTTTTTTTCTATTTATACTTAGCAAGATTTTATTCAATTACTATAATACTTTTTATTCATTTATATTTACTTTTAAACCTTCAAACGCTTTGTTGCCTGGAACTTTGAATATTGGGAAATCTGGCATTTCTTCCATTCCAAGCAAGCTAATGACTAAGGGAAAGCATCTTTCTGCAATTTCTATTTCCATTGAACACCATAATCTCTTGGCAGCAGGATGGATGAAAAATTAAATCATCTGTATCAATGCTCTCCTCATGACTACTTGGAACACCTTGCTTAAGACATCAGGAGATCAAGATATTTAATATGAAATTCAACACAAGCTGATGATCCCAGTTCTTTGCCAAAAGCAAAGGTAACAGGAAAGTCATTAGCCGAATTGCTCCTCGGCAACATCACTGTCATGATAATTGCATATGTTCGATCTAACAGTAGAATCAATGGTTGAAACAGTATAATGTACGTAAACATGTTGAATAGTTAGTGTGAATAAATAAAGCAGGTGATTCATGAAAGTGACATAAAATTTGTATGGGCAGTGGGAGTAATAATTACATATTGAACAAATAAAGCCCCTTTACATGGTGGTTCTCAGGAGACAGTGGAAGTAATAATTGCATATTGGACAATGAATGCACAAAAGAATTTGCATGGTGGTTTCCAGAAAATAGAGTGATAATTGCATATAGGACAGAGAAAGCAAAGGGATTTGCCCTATTGTTTTATTTCTTTAGAGTAAACGGGTAATTATCCAGTCCTCCTTGATGTTAATCAATTAATTGCCTGTGCTTTCCTTTACGAGATCAGCTGTTACTGACAGACTAAAAATGAGTTTGCAGTACTGCTTAAATTAAAACAACAAAATAGGATTGTTCCTTTTTTATGCTGATATAGGAAATGCGTTATTTCCCTAAATGCTGATATAGGAAAGCTGACCCGAGCAGTACTGTTATTTCTGGCCAAGTGATTTTCTTTGGAGTTTCGATCTTCATTAATTGTTCTCATGAATCTGGTTTTTTCTCTTATTAAAAAAAGTACATAACAGTACTGTTGTTTTAGCGTCTAACAGGAGACTCAAGGATTTGAAGCAGTGTAATGTGAACACGTTGAATAGTTAGTGCGAATAAATAAAGCAGAAAGTGGCATAAAGTTTGCATATAGGACAAAGAAAGCACAGGCAGAAAGTGACATAAAGTTTTAGCTTCCTGCCAATTTCGATCTATTGCAATGACTTTAATAGCTGGTCTTCCACTAAGAGAGATCTCTCTCAGTATACCATTGATTTCCTAATTTCCCTCACCAAATTTCTATACCTTTCTCATGATCTGTGCTTCCTTTTTATGATTGAATCGAATCATCTCGTATTGTGTTCTTGATCTGTATCTTTCTTGCTTGAAAGGTAAATCCTACTTTCTTTTCTTGTTTTTCTACCACTAATTTTGTTTCAAATAAGATTTTCCCATCTGGTTGTAGAATTACAGCTGCTCTCAAGGTTTCTTTTGTCTGTTGAGTGCCTCTTGTCAGCTTGACAGGTGACTAGTTTGCCTACTCTTTCTCATATTCTTGTGCTTACATTTTCAGATCAGCTTTCCCAGAGTTTCAACATTGGGGCTCGTCCACACGTTTCCTCACTCAGCAATTAGCTTCAGATTCTTTTGTTAAAATTCTTTTGAATCCAGGTAAAGTGTTTATACTTCATCTTCTTCATTTTGTTGCTGTCTTTGTTTTTGAATCTTTTTTAGTAAGCCGCAAGCTGTTGAAATTTTATTGAGAAACTTTTAAAATCCTTGCCTTCTATAGTTCATACCAAATTCATATATTGTTAATATTATTTGTTTTGATTCTTCCAAATAAAAGTATGAGTTTGAGTTCTATACAAACTCATATTATAACTTTGTTCTTACATGTTCATCTGTCAACTTCAACAACTTATCTTCAAAACAAGCAGAATTTCTTTTAAATTTTTATTTTAGATTGCTTTTCTGACAATTATCTAAATTATTCAAAATTTGTTATAATTTTTTATCTGCTTGAAGTACATCTCTATAGGAAAATAAATAGTTAAATGCCTACCTATTTAATTTTAGAATTTGTAATGATTGATTTAAATATACAGATTCAGTTTATTTTCTTAACACACTTACGGCTAGGATGTTTGCTGGTTGTTGACAAACTGTAGGATTTGTACTTGCTGCCTTTGCATCTGGGCTTCTTTCTTTGAAGGGCACTGCTTTGTAAGATATTGAGGTATGCACTCTTTTTCTTTGCTTACTTATTTAAAAAATAATGATTTCCTCTAAATTTTCATTTTAAGATTGAGTTCTTATTTTCCAATTAATTCAACATCCATTTTTATGCCTTACTTTTGACAATTTTTTTATTTGATGTTTGAAGGGCCAAAGAAGAAACGGTGAAAATGGCTAGACAGAGGGATCCATTTTGGGATTTTGTTGGGAAGCTGGATGATGGTCGTTTCAACTGTACATTTTGTGGCTATAAATATGCTGCTACCATTTCCGTTTCGAGGATCAAATGCCATTTGTCTCAAGTCAGAAAGCTTGGTGTTGCAATTTGTGACAAAGTGCCTGAAGACGTTCAAGAAGCAGCTTTTCAAGCTGTGCATGGTGGCAACAAAAGACATAAAGGCATAGCAAGTTCAAGCAATTTTAATGATAATGCCATTTCAACCACTCCACAAGAACAAAACAATGAAGTCGACAATTTGGCAGGAGATGGAGGAACGACACAAGCAGCGGATAGAATGGGTCACCCACCTGGAAGAAGTGTGGAAGAGTTCAGTAGATGGTTAATGGAGGATGATATAGAGAATGGGACTGGAGGAGTAGCGCAGCCTGGTGCAGGAGCTAGCTCTTCTGGAGGGCATACAGGCAACACAAATGAGACTCCAGGAGACGCAGTACCAACGACAAAGCTGGTGGGTCAAGCATTCGAAGACCATGAGAAGACTATCTGGTCTTGGTTGATGCACGATGAAGTTTCAACTATTGGCATCTATGGGATGGGCGGAGTGGGTAAGACAACATTGGTGAAACATATATATGATCAACTTCAAAAAAGACGAGACAGTTTTTGTCATGTTTACTGGATTGCTGTTTCACAAGATACCAGCATTAGTAGATTGCAAAACAGTATCGCCAGACGGATTGGTTTAGATCTTTCTAATGAAGGTGAGGAGCTGTATAGAGCTTTCGATTTGTCTGAAGAATTAATGAAGAAACAGAAATGGGTTTTGATTTTAGATGATCTGTGGAAGGCTCTTGAGCTACACAAGGTAGGAGTTCCTATCCAAGCTGTTAAGGGATGCAAACTGATTCTTACAACACGATTAGAAAAGGTTTGTCAACAGATGGATACCCAACACAAAATCAAAGTAAGTCCTGTATTGGAGGAAGAAGCTTGGACTTTGTTTATTGAGAGACTTGGACTTCAAATGGCACTTTCTCCAGAAGTGGAACAAATTGCAAAATCTATCACAAAGGAGTGTGATGGTTTGCCTCTGGGAATTATAACAATGGCTGGAACCATGAAGGGGGTGGAGGACATACACGAGTGGAGGAATGCTTTAGAGGACCTGAGACAATCAAGAGTTAGGAAAGATGATATGGAGCCTGATGTATTCCACATACTGAGATATAGTTATAACCATCTAAGTGAGGCAGCACTGCAACAATGTTTCTTGTACTGTGCATTATTCCCGGAAGACTTCATGATCTGTAGAGAGCATTTGATAGCTTATTTGATTGATGAGGGAGTGATAAAAGGCCTGAGTAGGAAGGCAGAATTTGACAAAGGCCACTCGATGCTTAATAAACTTGAAAGTGCCTGCCTTTTGGAAAGTGTTAAAATGTGCGGTGGTCATAGATGTGTCAAGATGCATGACTTGATTAGGGATATGGCCATCCAAATACTGGAAGATAACTCTCAAGGCATGGTTAAAGCAGGTGCACAGTTAAGAGAATTGCCGGGTGTAGAGGAGTGGACAGAGAATCTTACTAGAGTTTCACTGATGCATAACCAGATTGAAGAAATTCCTTCCACGCATTCACCGAGGTGTCCCAATCTTTCAACTCTACTGTTACGCTACAATTCAAAGTTGCAATTTATTGCAGATTTATTTTTTGAGCAGTTGCATGGGCTCAAGGTTCTTGATTTGTCTTGTACAAATATCACAAAACTGCCTGATTCTGTCTCTGAATTGGTGAGTCTCACTGCATTAGTGCTCATTGGTTGTAATATGTTAAGGCATGTGCCGTCATTAGAAAAGCTCAAGGCACTGAAGAGGTTAGATCTCTCTGGTACTTGGGCACTTGAAAAGATGCCTCAAGGTATGGAATGTCTATGCAACCTGAGGTATCTTAAAATGAATGGATGTGGTGAAAAGGAGTTTCCTAGTGGGTTGTTACCTAAGCTCTCTCACCTGCAAGTCTTTGTAATGGAGGAGCGGATTCCTCCTACTACCAAAGATAATAGAAAAGGACTGCCTACTCCGATAACAGTTAAAGGAAAGGAAGTGGGATGCTTGAGGAAGTTGGAAACTTTGGTATGCCATTTTGAAGGTTACTCAGACTACATGGAGTATCTCAAATCTCGAGATGAAACCAAATCACTAACCACATACCAAATTCGTGTAGGACTACTGGACAAGTCTTATTATGGTTATGGTGATTGCAGAAGGAAAACAATTGTTTGGGGTAATTTGAGTATCGACAGAGATGGAGATTTTCAGGTTATGTGCCCAAAGGACATTCAACAACTGACCATTAATAATAATGATGATGCAACTAGTTTATGCGATTTTTGGTCTCTAATAAAGAATGCAACTGAACTGGAGGCTATCAACATTAGTGATTGCAATAGCATGGAGAGCTTGGTTTCATCTTCTTGGTTCTGCTCTGCTCCACCACCATCTCCATCTTATAGTGGAATATTTTTTGGTCTTAAAGAGTTTAGTTGTTATGATTGTAAGAGCATGAAGAAGTTGTTCCCTCTTGTCTTGCTGCCAAGTCTCGTAAACCTGGAACGCATTAAAGTTGGTAACTGTGAGAAAATGGAGGAGATAATAAGTGGAACAAGATCAGATGAAGAAGGGGTTATGGGTGAAGAAAGCAGTAGCAGCGAATTCAAACTCCCAAAGTTAGGATATCTGGAATTGGAGGGATTACCAGAACTGAAAAGGATTTGTAGTGCAAAACTGATTTGCGATTCTATCAGAGCAATTAACGTAAGAAATTGCGAGAAGATGGAGGAGATAATAAGTGGATCAAGATCAGATGAAGAAGGGGTTATGGGTGAAGAAAGCAGCACCGATCTCAAACTCCCCAAGTTAAGATCTCTGCTATTGACGGGATTACCAGAACTGAAAAGCATTTGCAGTGCAAAACTGATTTGCGATTCTCTCGAATACATTCAAGTAAGGAATTGTGAGAAGCTGAGGACGATGGGAATTTGTCTTCCGTTGCTTGAAAATGGCGAGCCATCTCCTCCCCCTTCTCTCAGAGAAATCGATGCAACGCGAAAATGGTGGGAGTCAGTAGTGGAGTGGGAGCATCCTAACGCGAAGGATGTCCTTCGTCCCTTTGTAAGTTTTGAGGTATGATATGAGTCTGCCCTTAATATAATATAATAAAATATTGAATTAAGTTCAGGTGCTTACTGGTTTTATACTTTGATTATATAAATATAATAAAATATCGAATTAAGTTTAGGTGTTTGGAAATGGTTATGCAGGCTATGGAGCTACTTCGGAAATTGGATATTGCGAATTTTCATCGGCATAACCTGATGAAGAAGATTAATGAAGCATCGAATTAATTTTGCTGCTGCTACTTCCGTTTCGAGGATCAAATGGCATTTGTCTCAAGTCAGGGGGCGTGGTGTTGCAATTTGTAGTAAAGTGCCTGAAGACGTTCAAGAAGCAGCTTTACAAGTCCTTTTTATATGAAGGTGGTTGATGTTTTTAGAAGGGTGAAATAATTATTTTATTGTTATAATCTACAATAAATTGTGTCTTTGTATACATTATGAGCTTCTTCTTTTTTTGTAATTCTGTTAATTGTGTCTTGGTGTACTTTAGGCTCAAAATTAGGTGTGAATCAAATGAATCATCATATTTTGAAAGTCACCGTGGAGCCCCTTCCCTATTTTCTTTATTAAATGTTTTTTCTTTCTTTTGTTAGACGTGATTTCGAAACAATTCATTAGACAATTACTACCAATTAGTCCTTTTTTTTTCCATTGTGATTACAACAAAATTTTAGTAGAGTTTTGTATGTATTTACAATATTTCAAGCTATTATAGTTCAAAATAAATATAATCCAATCTAAATTCTAACAATTCAATGCAGAACATTTGTTAATACCTTTACCCGTGGATTCATATATATATATATATAGAATTGCATTCATTAGACAATTACTACCAAGACCCTCTTTTTGGTTGTGACATTATATATATAGAACTCATTCCCAAGATGAATAAAATTTCAAAGTTTGATAATGAGCTAAAAAATAATACATTATCTTTTCCTTGCATTACTTGTAATCAGTCCAAAAAACTCAAATTAGAACCCTAAAGCGTAAAGCATGGTGGTAATTGGGCTGAGAGAGCGGTGCCTAAGAGTCAGTAGTGGAGTGGGAGCATCCTAATGCCTTCGTTTCTTTGTACTTTTTAAATAGAGGATGAGTGACGCAGTGCTCTTAATATAATATTAAATTAAGAGTAAGCATTGTTGTTTTAATTGGATTAAGCTTAAGCTATGTGTCAACAATCTTATGAATAGTAATTGTGTTTCAATCTTATTAAATTACCATTTTATCCACTTCTTTTAATTTGATGCTTTTACTTTCAATGTTATATGTGCTCATCAAATTTAAAGTAATTGTGTTTTAATTGAGTGAGTCTACATTAAAATGCAAGCGCGTGAATAGTGTTTTGGTTCTGCCACAAGCGTATTGAATTTCCTATAATAATTAGAATTTAATATATAGTTTTGACCTGCATTTTACCACTTAAGTAAACACCATTTAACAATAATATAAACTATTTGCAATTAATAAAAGGGACTGGGTCCATTTGGTCCAGGTAAGAGCATAGTTATTAAATTCGGATCAACCCGGCGAGTCGATTTAGGACCCGGTCGATCTGGTGGTTGGACTAGTTTAGGTTTGTCAAAAGACCGGCCGGTGCAACGACCCAACAAAACCCGGTCGACCCGGCGGGTCAACCCATGACCCGGTCAAACTCGGACGAGACCCGGGTGACTCTCCATGACATATTTAAGATTTTATCTCTGTTTGGATCTGTGGAGATTGAAAAATTAACAGTGGTTTGGTTGTGAGCGATGGCTTAAGCTTCAGATCCATGTCTTCGAGAAGGAAGAGAGGGCTTTGGAGCGCAGATCTAGCATGAATCAAAAAAGAGAAAAAATCTCAAACAACAAAAAATCGAAAGAAAGAGCATGAGGAAGAGAGGGGAAAGATTTACCTGGAGATTGAAAACTTGTTGATCTCTCTTCACTGTTAGAATTTGAGCCCAAGGCGTAAAAGAGGAGAGGCAACGAAGAGGAAGGGTGCGGACATCAGTATATATATTTTTTGTTTTACAATACTTTACGCTCTCTTCTCAGCATCAAATATTTTCAATCCTTCTTTGTTGAAAACAGATCTTTTAACTTAATTTTTTTTTTAAATAAACATAGTAAAATATTTTTAAAACTTTATTTCGCACTTAGAGTTTTTGTCAAGCGGAGATAAATTTTATTTTATAAAAATTAATTAATAAATATATTTTATATATTTTTAAGATTTTTTAATATAAATCTTGAACTATTATTCTCCTAACCTTTAAATTTTGACTGATTTTATTTCATTCAATGTATTTTTCTCTCGCTCTCGAATATATAAAAAAAACCATGTTCACTTCTTTTTCTTTTATTCTTCTCAAATTTACTATTACAAGGAAATTGTTTTATTATAAAACATAACCGAATTAGAAGCATATATTTTCTAGTTAAATACCATTAAGAAAATCTCTTTTCTATTTTAATATTTTTTTTATGAAATATTAAAACTTTAAATATATTTTTTAAAATTTTTCCGGGTTAATCCGAGTTGACCCGAATTGATCCGGATTGAACCCTAAAACCCGAGACCCGGCCCCATGACCGGGTCAACACCAAGATCGGGTTTTATAACTATGGGTAAGAGCCCCAATAAAAAAACAATAAAAGCCCAGGCCCATAAACATTTGACCCAGGCAAGATCTACAGTGACACAGTGGTTGATAAACAACCACATTATGAACACAGTTGAAAGTTACGGTAATTCGCATGCCATAGCCATCATAACAATTAATGAATATAGCATGTCACCGAAGCAAAAATCCTTTTCTTTTTAATGAATTTTGACCATTTTTATGCCCGAGGTTGATTTAAAAAAAAAAATATCAGTGATCTGATATTTGGTATTATGATGTTGATAAAGTATTTTTTATATATTAAAATAATATATTATTTATTTTTAAAATTTATTTTTATATATTAATACGATCTAAAAAATATAATAAAAATTAATTTTAAAAAATTGATTTTTTTACAAAAATCGCCAAACATGCTATTTGTGAAGCAAGTTTGAGTTCGTACTTAGAGGTTTCTTTTTCTCTATCCTTTCTCTACACACACTTAACTTCTAAACAATGCATTTGAAAAACTTAAAAATCAGAGAATATTAACCTTCAGATGATTAATTAAATGTAAACTTAAATACGAGCTGAAATTCCATGATCTTCCCATTTTCTCTGATTAATTTTATCAGTGGCAAAAAGGGTGCATGAAGTCCCCATAATTACAGCTTAATGCACGTGAAGCTGGTCCCCGTAGCCTCTCTCTTTTCTCTGATATTACTCAATATTATGCTTAATGTCATCTCTCTTCAGTGTTTTCTCCTCAATGCTTTGACAGGAAAGGTGCCTGCAGAACTTGCCAAGTTGGTCAACCTGACAGATATGTAAGCAGACACTTTTTCTTTTTTTGTGCGTCTCTTAATTGAATCACAGGTCTACGAACCAAAAAACGATATAAAAAAAACAGATATGCATGCAATCAGCCTCTCTTACCACAGGAAATGTTGCTGATTTTGATGCCAAAAAGTCTCATATTTAACATGCCCTGACTGTTTCGATCTTTCAATCTTCTATGCTGATAATTCAACCATGTACATGGATCAAATTCAGTGGAAATCATGTTATTGCAATTCTTCAAAAAATATTGTTTTTCATATGTGCATGTTCTTCATCTTTTTATCTAAATTTTATGGTAAACAATCATACTTTCAGAAAACTCTCTGAGTTTGTATTTATTTGACAACTTTTAGGAGGATGAATGATAATAATTTATCAGGGAAGTTACCTGCTTTCACCAGTAAATGAACACAGGTTCAGAATATCTGAATATCTGTACCTTCTAGCATTGCTTTCTTGACCAGACTAAGTAAGTGATTAGAAAGCAAACAGAATATCTGAATTCTGTTTTTATGTATATGTAATATGCTTATGATACCATGCTTTTATGCTCTATGATACTTGAAGGAGGATCAGTGACTTAACAGGAAGAAGGTCTTCTTACCTACCACTGAGTAATATGGAATCCATAAAAACATTGTGAGTTGGAGTTCTTCTAATCTTATGTCCTTTTCAGCTACTGCTCTAGACCTTTGATTTGTACAACGATTTTAAAAATGCAGGGTTTTGAGAGAACTGCTTAATATTTGGATAGGTCCCAGAATATGTTGGGGAGCTGGAAAAACTGAAACGTTTGTAAGTGGTTCCATCCAGAGGCTCTCTAATGATTCCCTTTCAAAGTAATCATTGTCAATATGATTATCATTTGCTTTCTTAAGAAATGTTCTTGAGAGTTTCCATGATGTTTTGTGTACCACTAAACAATATGAGATGAAACTCTGTGAAATGGCTTGTTCTCAAGGACTCCAGTTACTCTTCAATGGCCTTGGAAAGGGCCAGATAGGTTTTCCCTCACAGGCTCATCATTGTCTTACAGCGCAATCATACAAGATTTTCTGTTTGAATCAATTTTATCTTAGAAAACGATATGATTGTCTTTAAGCTTTCAGTTGAAAGTGCAATTAAGAGCTACGTAAAACCCCTTTTAATTTGTCGACGTACTTGACAGGAAACAAGCTCACTAGATCTGTTCCTCAATGGCTTCTGGAAAGAAACAAGAATGTGCATGTCGATTTCCGCCAGATTTATTTTTCAACTTGAAGTTCCGCTGCAACCCAAAGATTTCATGTTTCAAAAGTTTCCATAAAAAAATAAGAAACAAATCCTAATTCAAGAACCTCATAGATGTAACTGTTTGAAGTTTCTCATTGGTTTTGTCTTTAGGGTGTTTTTGCTTCTGTTTACAAGGTAACTGAATGTTTGATGGTTCCTCTCATCTGTCCCCACTACACTCTATAAGTTTGCGGTAGAAAAATAGCTTTAGCAAGAGGTCAAAAGTTCTCCATAAAATTGCTTAGGTTTTATATGTAGAACAGAAAACAAAGAAAGCAGAGCAAATTATTAATTCTTAGCCATAAGTTCGAGGATGGAACTTTTCATTGTTGAAGGAAACCAATTAAAGCTTGTGTACGAGTACATGGATAACAATTGCCTGTCCCGTGCTCTATTTGTTGAGTTTATTTCTTCCATTCATCAGAAGCATTTCTTTTGGAGTTCAAAAAATAAATGTCTTTGGAGTCATTGCTTTGGAAATTGTCAGTGGTAAGAGCAACACAAACTACAGGCCAAAGGAGGAGTTTGTTTACCTTATTGACTGAGTAAGGTTATACTCTCTAAAATTCTCCTTCATTCTTTGTTTAATGCTGATTGGAAAACATTTGTAAAACATTTGATGCTAGTCTCGGTTTAATGCTCATTGCAAAGTACATTCATGTCTAAAACAAAACTGTCCGTGTCCTGCTTCTAGAAATCAATAAACTTCTATAAATGCAACATTGGTTTCTTTTAGTTTGGACAAAATACATTTCTGCATGTTCCACAGTACCTATAAGTTGATTTTAACTAGAATTTCCATTTTTCTCTTTTTTTTATGAGTAAATATTTATATATCTGAATCCTTCTTCATATTTTCAAAATTTATCAGAACATTATTCCTTCTTCATATGGTAGTGATGAGATAATTGTCTTTAGCAGCACCAATGATGTTTTGAAAAATAAAGAGAGAATAAATAAGAAAAGACAACAATGCCTTTGAAGACTTAAAAGTAGGTGTAAATGGATGAAGAGCATTAAAGTAATTGAATAAAAGCTTGATAAATATAAATAGAAAAAAGAAAAGAAAGAGAAAGCTGATTTTAGAGAAATAACTGAGAAGAGAGGAAAAGAAGAGGAGAAGGAGAGGGAACAGAACTTGAGAAACTAAGTTGCTGAGGTAAGATTTAAGCATGAATGTGTATAATTGATATTATTGGTTAAGGTTTTGGGTTTTGTTAAGGTTTAGGTTTTAATTTGTATTTTAGAGATTAATTGATGAATTGGGTATAAATTGATGGATTGATTATAATGGGATGGGTTAATTGAAGCGTTATAGGTTAGTTGTTACTTGACCAATCGATTGATCAATTGGTTGAATTGATAGACCATTTTGGCTTGTTTGATTTTGATCCAATGGTTTGGATAGAATTGGTAGACTAGTTGGTATGTTTTGATTCAGAAGATCGATTGGTAAATTTTAGTCTACTGGTTTGTCCTTGATGATTTTGGTCGACCAGTTGGGTTAAACCGATTAATCTTATAGTGAGGTTAGATAATTCTTTTAGGTTTGATTAGTTGTGCTATGTTTGGCATTGATTAGTTGTATAGATTCTGGTTTATAATTACGTAGAGGTTCCTAAACATATATGATTATGAATCGAACCTAAATTAAGTGTATCAAATAGATTATATGTTTTTTTTTTAGTTGTTTTTAGTATGTTTTCTTTTGTATTTATATAATTTTTATATTCTATCTGTGAGACATCAATATAATTTCTTTAGACATGTATTTTAGAGATGTTTTGCTTTTAAGTAAGCTGAATGAATAATTATTTATATATTAAAAGATTAATATAAATATTTGAATTGTTAATATAAAATTAATCATGCTTATTAATAATTATTATATTAGAGAATATATCTTGATTTCCACATGTTAAGCCTCGTATCAATTCTTACACAATCCCATAACGCAGGTCTACACAATCACAACTACAATTTTCCAATAATCTCAAAGTATGAAACCATAACAAAATGTTGAATGTCGAATTAAGATTTAAAGATTTCATCATATTTTATTTTTATATGAACCAGATCTCATACAACAACTGACATGGGTCGTCTTAGTTTTTTTTTTTCCCTCGATCGTGCAAGTGCAAAAGCCAATAGGATCAACAAGCTACGGTATGCCAGATGGGAAGTAAAGCCAGAGCCCTCTCTTACAAGGAAGAGATTGTTTTATCCATGCTAGGTGCTGACCCGAGAACCGAAGTATGTTATATTAGCATAACACTTTTGTTTTACCATCTAACAATAGACTCAAGGGTTAAAGCAGCGCAATGTAAACACGTTAAATAATTAGTGTGAATAAATAAAGCAGAAAGTGCATGAAGTTTACTTGGTGGTTTCCAGGCAGTGGGGCTGATCATTGCAAACAGGACAAAGAAAAAGGGCTTATCATTGATTCTGATAAGGTGGGAATTCCTATCAAAGTGAAGGGATGCAAGCTAATTCTTACAACTCGATCGTGAGGTGGGAACTTTTAATTATTGAACACAGCGTTCACTATTAGATGGAACTGTGTGATTGCAGTGATGCTGCTTTCCTCAAAGTCTAAGCAAGGAAACCGTGAATTTGTGAATGAGATAGGAATGATGTTTTGTTGGAGGAAAACCAATTAATGCTTGGGTACGAGTCATGCAGAACAATTGCATGTACTCGTGAAAACAAGTGAAAACCATGGATTATGTAGCGAGTTTAACCACCTTTTTTTCATTTGTCAGTGGTTATATGGCTCCTGAGTATGCAATGCGTGGCTACTAAACTAGCAAAGAAAATGTTTGTAGCTTTGGAGTTGTTGCTATTGAAATTGTAAGTGGTAAGATCAACAAAAACTACAGGCCAAAGGATGAGTTTGTTTACCTTCTTGACTGAGTAAGCTTATACCGTCTAGCATTCTCTTTCATTCCTTGTTTGATGCTCATTGGAAAACATTTGATGCTATTCTTGATTTAATGCTCATTGCAAAACATCACATTGTATCTGTACGTGAACTGGCCATCCTCGTGTTTCTTGTCAATTTTGCAACATTGCATGTAATGTTTCCTCAAATATTCAAACTACTCATCCTCATATTCTGCGGAAGACAGCCATCTCGTTTCCTAATCTTTTTTGGTTCCTGCCGAACTTGTATCTGCATTTGTCGTTCTATATTTCTGCTGAACTTCCTATACTCATTTTACAGTATTGAGTACATTATAGCATCCTTATTTGGATTTATCTGGGATTCTGCCATGCCCATGTTTTGCAAGAGAGAGGAGGTCTTTCGGAGTCAGTCGATCCAGAATTGGGGTCAGAGTATTCTTCAGAGGTGGCTATGGTGATGCTAAATGTCGCTCTCTTATGCACCAATGCAAGTTCTTGTGAATCTTGTAGCAGCTGATAAGCCTATTTGATGTAGAACAGAGTTAAAGCTGCAAAGAGAAAGGGAGTGAATGACTCTGGCAGGACTTAATGGAACACAAAATGATGCTTATGCAAAGAGAAATTGGATATATACATTTGTCAAGCAGAATGTTTGGTGCATCCATTATTGATCATGTCGAAAGCATCAAATCCGTATTCGAAAACCATGGCCAAATCAATTTTTTTCGAAGCTTAATTATTGACAGACACAAATCCTGTTTCATCTTCAATTAATCAGTTGTATAGTGGAACGGATTCGGCTAGGTCAAAACCCTGTCAAAATTTGCTTAATTCTCTATTCGTGTAGTGAACCAGCCTTCCTAAAAGAAAACATGATATCAGCAAAAAAGTCGATATTTTAAGTCAAAAAAAATGAACATGAGTTGCAAATCACATCAAGCCATAACAGAGTTAACAGAGCAAGAGTTGGCAGTTGCTTGAATTTCTAAGCATTGGGTTGAGATCCTAGCAAGGTTTTTAAACTCTAAGAAAGAGGGTCGAAAGAATTCATCTTCCAACTAAGAAATCTTATTTGCCATCACCTCCCGACTAATATGCTTGGGTTATATTCGATCAAGTTGAGTTGTTTTTTAGCATCTCAAGAGTTTAGATTAGCATGTCAGCCATCACTTCTGACTTTTGTTTGGCACAACTCATAATTTCCCCTAGCATCTCCTTTCCTAAACACCTAGACCAAAAAAACAACCTGCAAATTTGTTAATATAACCACAAATCCTCCTAGCCAGCCATGTTCATACTTCATTGCGTAGAGCGAAATTAATGGCATCAGCAGTGGAGCGAATTGAAGTATTCCAGGCACCTAATTTATTGTGAGCCGCAAAACAACATGGACAATTGGAGGGTGATGTGGAAAAAATTGTTAGTGGATAAGCCTGCACTTTATTTTAAGAAGAAACTCAATTTTGATAGATTGGGATGCTCGTGGAGGAACATAATTGCATGTTTATTAAATTTAAATAATTCAACTCCAATTAAACATTAAAAATGCAGGGGTTTATCTCATGTTGTCTTATCTCATGTGTTTGGTTTTCATCTATTCATGATATTCATCAGTTCCCTGCATTACTCTAGGGTCCTTTAACTAATTTTAACGAACATTAAATGACACCCTCATTCCCTCAAGCGAAGAACTGATCGATGAAACAAATTACTGTAGCTAAAAATGCAGCAAGCAATGAAGAACAGCATAGCCCGATAATGAACAGCACATGAGCAAACATAGAACAAAAGTAAGTAAGAGGCCACGATTGAAATGCAACCATCCTCAACGACATAAAAAACAAATTACAATAAAAAACAACAAAAAGATGGATATAGGAAAAGCCAATATTGAAACCATCTGAAGAAAATTTAGCCATACGAAAATGAATGCAGTGAAGGAACACCATACCTGTGAAAAACCAGCCGAAGAATCACAAAACCTTGACAAAGGCTATTCGATCGAGCCTTGTCGAAGGCAATCAAAGACACACAGCATTCCTGAACACATCATACAACCAGTAACTGAAGCGCATCAGATAAAACAAAAAAAGGAAGGTGTGGGCAAGCCAAACAATAGGAGGAAGCTCAGACATGCTCTTAAACCTAATCAAAAAGTCCTTCCCGAAAAAAAGAAAAAGCAACCTGCAGGGTCTCTGAAAAGAAACAAACCTAGCAAATTGTGAGCTGGAGCAACATCACGAAACCTAAGCCATGGAATATCAGGTGGCTGCGCCAGCAAAAGAGCCAAAATCCCGAGAAAGAAAGCAGAAAATAACACCACTGAGCTAAATTCAACTCTAAAAAAATAAATTAGGGACAGTACATGGAAAAACAACTGTCAAACGACAATGGGGTGAGAAAAAACAATGGAAACTGAGAGATAATAAAAAACCAATGACAATAACAATGGAAACCTGAGAGATAATAAAAAACCAATGACAATAAATTGAATTCCAATTGAGCTACACCATTGAGCAGAAGAGAGAAAGCAGGAATGCAAAACCATGTAAAGAAAATAGATAAATTAGCATAGGGACTCCTTTATAGGTCTCCCAATCAGACTTAAACAAGCACATCCCAGGAAAAAAAAAGAAAAAAAAAAAAAGCCCAGCTGACCATGATGAGAAAGATGATATCAAGGGCAGTAGGCATCACTGTTACAGCTAACATGGCAGGACACCCAAAATTGAATTGGCAAAGCATGGCAAGGTTGTACTATATAGCAATATATTAAAAAAATAATTTAAATAAAATCAAGCTGAACATTCGTACCTAAACTCTCCCATATCAAAGAAGATGGAATGGGCCATCGAAACCAAATCCAGTTGAAAAGGCAAGCACGTTCGTCCAACACCCATCCCAACAAAAAATACCTTGAACATCCTGCAAAAATCTTGCATAAATTGCCAAGCTGGGAGCATCTTTCATGGGCAGCCATTCCAGCGCACCCATCAAGCGAGGAAGACCCGTGAAATAAAAACATAAGGAAGCTATCATTTATCTATATTCAATCAATTCTATTTAACTCAAAAATAAAATTTATTTTTAAAAATAAATTTAATAAATAAAAATAAATAAAAAAATCCTAAATAACTTAATGAAATAAAAAAAAATAAAACAATGTACACGAAAAGTTGGAGAAAGAAATGAAAGCTCAATCTTCAATTAAACAAAGGTTAAAAGATGAAACTGAAAAAATATTAGTTTAAATTAATGATAAATAAAATAAAGCAATCTCGAGTGAGCCTAATAAGCTAACTTAATTTCAAAAACTTGCAACCCATGAAATACTAGACACGAGCTTAATTGGTAAGTTTAAATTCAAACCAATTAAATATTGAAGAATGAAATTGAATTTAAAAAAATACCACTTTAAAAAATTTTGCAAAGGAAAAAAAATAATCAAAAGAATAATAAAAGGAAAAAATCTAATAGGAAAAAAAATTATAAAAGGTGAAATCTCAAAATAAAAAATTCAATTCTAAAAATTATCCTAGATTCTATAAATAGCAATTAAATGAATAAGATTAAATATAACCAAATAAGAAATTGAATGAAGATAAAATAAAAATAAAAATAAAAATAAAAATTTAATTTCATAAATTATTTCAAATATAATATATAATAATCAAAACATCAAGGATTAAATAAAAAAAGATTTAGTAGTTGATTTGAAAAATCAAAAGGGAGACACAAATACTAAAAAAAAGAGAGGAAATAAAAAAAAGAAAAGGAATGGTTATAGGTATCAAACCAAAAATCTTCTTTATGCACATGCCTGCTTTTCATGGAGGAAATGTCAAGAAAAACCGTACGTCACCCCAGTAAGATAATTTTGGCCATTAGTATCAACAGTAAATGTTGTCTCAAGACGGCTTGCACAACAGGCGTTAGCCTATTTTCTTGAATATTTTTTATTTATTAAAATATTAAATTGCCCCCACCTCAACTCATTAATTATCAAAATTGGGGCAGGGTAATAAGAATATGGGTGTACCCGATGAAACAGTGCAGCAGCTTAAATAACTAGTGCAGCAGCAGGATAGCAGAAACAGTTATAGAGGTTAATTTGTGTACCCGATGAAATAGTGCAGCAGCTTAAACAACTAGTACAGTAGCAGGATAGCAGAAACAGTTATGGAGGTTAATTTCAAGATGAAATTGCTAATAGTTCCACGTGATTGCAAGCTTAGTTAACGGTTAAGAGCTAGTTGGAAGGACATTTAGCGGTTAGTTTGTTAGCTAGTCAAGAAGGAAGTCAGCATAGCATGCAAATATAAATACTGTAACGTGTAATGCTTGGAGGGCAGGCAATGAGAAACCATTCTTCAGTAATTGTCAAAGCCAGTTTATTTGCTTAACGTCACAACCACAGAGGCTGTTTGTTTTTGTGGTAAAAAATGTGGTGCAGTGTAACCACAGTCAATGAAAATAATAAAACTTTGGTTAAAAATGTGGGACTCATATAATAATTGTTGCCTCACCGCAGGTTCATCAAAAGCATGTCATACCTGCTTTTCATGTTCTCCCTGACCTGCTTCTCATCATCCCTTTGTTTCCATAAGCAGTTCACATTTTTTTCCATCGACTTTTTTCCTTTTCGAAACTTGTCATTGGTTTTTGATTATCAACTTCATTCAGCATGCTGACAATGTTTAATGCACATTGAACTTGTCATTGTTTTTTTTTTTTTTAATTTTCTAATATCTAAAAAATATCAAAAATATTTTTTTCAGGTATCGTGTTTTATTTGAAAAACTAGTGTTTAACATTATTCAATAGCACTATATAATTTATTTCATGATGTAGTAACAGTAATTAAATCAACAATATTTAAATTAAAAATCATCAATATTAATATATATTTTTTAAAATTATTTTATAACCTCAATTTCAAAAGCATTCTTAACCAAACACATTAAACTACTTTTTGGCCAACCTCAATTTCAATCACAGTTTTAACCAAACATATATTTTTCCAAACCAACCTCAACTAAAAGTACTTTTTATAAAACAACTTTTTTTAAACCACAACCACAACAGCAACCGCAATACCAAACACACTCTGAGATTGGGTTATAATTTAAAAAATAGATTTAAAAAAATATTTTTATAGTTTTAAAAAATAAATTTGATTAAAAATATTATAAGATGAGTTTTTATATGAAAAATAAATATAAAAAAATAAGTTATTTTAGTCTCTACAAACAGATTGGGTTAAACCTTCCGTATGGCAAATTCGCCTTTCCGCTCTTATGTTCGTGGCAACTGGTCTTCTGTCAAATATTGATCGTCTTGCTCCCATCAGTAAGTTAGAGCTAGAATTATTGTGATTTTAATAGCGTTACAAAACCCCCACAAGTTACAGATTTTGCTGGACATCTTTCATTAATCTTGTACCTCACTGCCATTATTAACATTCAGTAATACTGCCTACTACTGTTCAAACTTTTCTGGCAACTCACCTATAGTTTCAAGCATCCAATTGATTTCCTGCAGTAATATTACTGCTTGCTACTGTTCAATTCTTTTACCTCCCACAAGAAATGATTGATTTCTTCAGACGCATCTGCAGCGGAATGTGCAATGGTGGCTTCCAAACTGAGAGATGATATCTACAAGATCTCCATAACCTCCAACTACAGTCACCAGAAAAAGCAATGGGGTCAAGAGCATGGGAAGCACAAAGAAAAATATTTGGGGATGAATTGAAATACCAAACGCATAAAGAATAGGAAGATACCCATCTGACAAATTATGAAAGAACTGCTCCATTTATGTCAAAACGACTTGTTACAGGTTCTGCTCCAACAGCTACAATCTGAGATGGTGATACAATCAGTAGTAGTGTCTAAAGGGAACAGATGAAGAAGATCTAACTAAGAATGTGAAAAGTTTTAAATATTACGGAGCAATTATTAATATTAAGAAAAAAAACTGATTGCCATTGTAAAATTCTTGCAGCACTGGGACACATTGTAATGTTCATCATAATAGTGTAATTATTATTTTTTCCCATCTAGCAAAAATACTTAAGCTTGCTTCCGGAGGTATTTTTGTCCTCTTTTATTTGACAAATTCGTCATTGTGTTCTTCACTGGGAACAATAATGTCTTTGCACCTTCAAAATGAACAGATGTAAGCCTTTTAGGGGTGGCGTTCAAAGTGGCGTGCCAGATGTGTGGTTGGCCTCGGCCAACTTTTATCTTCTTCTCTCTATTTTTTCTATCTTCTCTGTTTTTTTTTTTTTATATATATATATATTTAATTTATTTTTAATATCTTTAATTATTATATATTTTTTTATTGATTTTTTTCTTCACTCTCATCCTTATCATTCTCTTAATTATCATTTTTTATTTTTTTTAATTAAATTTTATTTTCAATTTAATCCCTTAATATTTAATTTCAAAATATTTTTATATAAATATGGTTGTCATTATTTTTTTTTGAGACTTTTTTAATGCATTTTTTAAAAAAAATTCATCCCCTCATTTCTCTCTGCTCATGAGCCTTTTTTATTGTAGTTTTTTTTCTTGAAATCTATCCCACGCTATTTTGTTGAATTCGATCCATATTTTGGCTTTTTTTTTTAAATTAGTTTTTTTTAATTCTTGAATATTTAATTTATTAAAAATTGATTAGTCGTGATATGCGCAAGTTGGCCCGGACACCAACATAAATAAAAAAAATAATAAAAAAAAATGAAACACTTTCAACACTTCAAAAGCATCAAATATCAGGTGTGCTATGGAGCATATATCATTGTGTACAATACCATATAATTGCATACAAGGGGTGTTGCATGAAATAGAAGAACAGGTAATTGAAAGGCTGTTCACTATTTATTAACAAATGATCCGATAATATTTTGCAAATATTAATTAGTAATTAAATAAATAAAAATACAAAAAAGCTTAATTACATAAGATATTTGGTTGCAAAAGAAAAACATTTTAAATATTCTTTGTGTAAATTTTTCTCGATAATTTCTTACATGTTCTTTGTGTAAATATTCTATGAAATTTTATATAAACTTTTTAGATGATTGGCACATTTATTTCAATATAATTAATGCTTTTTATGGCGTAGGTGGGAAACATGCATGTTTGGCTAAAGGGTTTTCATGTAATTTTATTTAATGTTATATTATTTTGATATTTTGATTTTAAAAATAAAAATATATTTTTAATATATATTTTTTAAAATACAATAATTATTTTAATTTCAAACATCCTGAAGATGTGTCATTTTCTTAGCCTTGCCATGGCAAATTTGACAGTAGTGAAAGATGCTGTCAGGGCCAGCTGCAATCAACCAATTAATAAATGTGAGGGAGGGACCCTCCGTTTTAAAGTTTGAATTTATCTGATCACCATTCCAAAACACGCTTCATTTTCTCTTTAATATTTCACAGCACACTTCTCTCTTTCCGCAGCTCAATATTTCTTCTTTGATTTCCCCAACAAAAACAGGACAATATGGCAGCAGAGCTTCTTCTTACGTTTGCGGTGGAGGAGTCTTTGCGAAGGATGATTTCCATAGCTGCTGAAGGGATCGGACTTGCTTGGGGATTGAATGGACAGCTGCAAAAGCTCGTAGATTCTTTAACCATGATTCAAGCTGTGTTGCGAGATGCAGCAACAAGGCCAGC
>Ga0325414_1001207_pt1 | contig 24388 bp, 21 predicted proteins | sample PopdelMetagenome_8_FD_206183 | JGI IMG/M metagenome (GOLD analysis project Ga0325414, IMG submission 206183) | Populus deltoides microbial communities from Bellville, Georgia, United States - Leaf-PdKOR-R3 | ecosystem: Host-associated > Plants > Phyllosphere > Phylloplane/Leaf | place: USA... | reverse complement strand
CTTGCTTGACAATAGTGGCTTCTCCTTCAAACTGGTACTTGGGATGGTTTCCGAGTTGCCTGACTGGCTATCTGAGGCTCCAGGTCTCATCCAGATTTTTACATGGCCCTCTCTACAAACAGTAAGAACACATTCCTGCGTAAATACTAAACCAGAAAGAGGTTCCGTGTGAACACGGTGAGCCACTACAGGAGAAAGCTTTGGAACATCACGCATGCTAGGAGCAGGTTGCAGAGTTCCAACTGGGATAACACTGTCCCAGTGGGAAGACTGACTTCCAGTGCTGAAAGTAGGAGATCCACCAGGGCACCTACGTAATGGCACTACAATCTCATCCATTTCCAGATCCCATAAAAGTAACTGTGTGTCCTGTTGACAGAACAAACAAGTTGCAACATGGTTACTTATGAAGCCTTTAAAGGAGTCGAAAAACTGGGGAAAGCTAGAAAAGGAAAGTCATAGAAGACCATACATATCACACCTCAATCTCATCAAGTCACTCACCAAAATCTCAGTTTTAATCATACCACATGTTCTTAACTGCTGCAGGCATTGGTTTTCACTCTAGCAAAAGTACCTCAACCAGCTTCTAATACTGGTGTTTGAAAAATAAACACTAAGACAGAGGTCTAATACATTGCAAATATACAAAAGCGTGGTGGACTTGGTTTTACTAAAGATGATGAGAATGTGAACTCCCCAGTTGTTGCTTCATTGAATTTGCTTCATTAATAGGCTTATAGATTCATTGATCAATGAAGACTTGAACCGAACTTGCCCATCATGCAAAGGGTTTGGTTAAGATATGCCAGATTGCACCATGTGGGGCTTCTACCAATAAGTGATTTATATGAATCATTAATATTCTTGGTGAGTAAGTTGTGTTCCTCTTCTTGTCGTGAAAGGAAGGGACTAACCACCACCCAGAATCACCACTACCAAATATGAGCCTCTTGTACAAAAAATAAATAATAATAATAATAATGTGCCTCTCAGGACTCAACAGCAATTTGACTAAACTTAGAATCGAGTTTCTGTCTCCCCCTTTGAGTAAAATGTTATATGGAAATGAGATTAACATACATGATGGCACAGAGTTTATGTAGGATTTACACATCTACTAGAATTTGTATTGAGGTAGAATGCCTAAAAGTAGTAATTAAAAATTAATAAAAGCAATAGTAGTTATTAAAAGACAATAAGCAAGGTATGTTCATCGAATTAATGTTTTGACATAGTTTGTGTTTTTATTTATAGCAGTCGATATGTTTTTTCCATCAATATGAATGCTCCCCCTATTTCTGCAGTTTTCCTAGAGCTAAAATACAAAATATTCATCATATGGCTTATTTAGAACCATGACTGTTCGAAAGCACCCTCCCAGGATTTAAAAATCTTGGGCACCTCCACTAGAATATTAACTTAAACCAAAGTGATATATCATGCTCAGCACCCAGATATTAGTTTTTTGGATATCATATTCAATTCCTATGAGCTCCATCTGCCCTGGAACTTAAAAATGCTTACAGCTAGCTGTGGAACAAGTCAATCATGAATGGCAACAAAAATGTGTACCATACCTGACCAACAGAACCAAACCGGTACACAACATTCTCCCCTGTGCCATCTGAGTTTGGTGATGACCAATATGAATCAAAAGCCACTCCACTTACCTGCCAGCACCATCAGATAAGAACTGTATAAGATGACCAGAATCATGTAATTGACAATCAACCATGATGATTTGAGAATCTTACCCATGAATTGTGTCCTTCACCCCACGCAACAACCTTCCGATCTTCCATACTCCAAACTTGAACTAGGTCATCTTCTCCTCCAGTCAAAATATATTTTGCATCCATGCTGAGAGGGTGACACTTTTCATCATCAGTTTTCTTGAAGATGATATAAATATTTCAAATGCAAAAGACCAACAGAAAAGAAAGAATTGAAGGTTGAATGTAAAAGGGTCTAGGCTATATCAACTCAGAGTAATGGCCCTTTTCCCGTGTGTACAGCTAGTTCAAAATACTGGAAGAAAATTTTCAAAAGATAGCAATAAATTATGACTTGAAAACTGGTAAAGCCAGTCACCTCCAAGCACAACATAGTAGAGCACCATAATAACTTTTCCCACCACATATAAGTTGTTCTTTTGAATAGTCAAAGACTCGCAAGTAACCTGCACTAGCAAAACACTAAGATCAATTACACTACCTACCAACGCAGAAAAAAACAAGAAAAATACTTGATGCAACGATATGTACAGTGTTATACCATCTCTTCCAACAGTTGCTAAATAGGCCCCTTCATTTGAGAAAGCAATGCCATTGATTGAACCTTGGCAAATATGCCATCTGGCAATTGGGTTACTCTGCATGCAGTTTGTAGGAGTCATGGAAAGAACTGCATATTTAGTTGGATAAGTATATAAATCAAGATATAAGAAGGAGAAAACTATTCTATCACTAGAGCAGGATGAAAGCCTTTGGATGGGAGATTTGAAGATAGGAAATGAGGAATGGACATGCAAATCTAACAAAAGCAGTTAACCGCATATGTATACCATCCAAATAAATAAACCAAGATAAACACAAGTGGGCATGGGAAATTGGAAAAACTACAAATGAGGTTGAGCGACAGAGCCCTGCTTCACTGATCTCTCCATTGGCACAATATAATTGCTGCAACCATGTAAACATCAGTTGGGTTAAGTCCCGAGATGTTAGGAACCTATCCTGCACGCTTCTTACATTTAGAGTAACCAAATAGGCATGTTCCATAAGCAATTAACAAACCTAAAATCTTGAATTATTTAATTCATAGTATTTCAACTATACTTTATACAACAGTAAACTTAACTTTAAAACTCCAATGTTACCCTTATAGTATCCAAAAAGTTTCAATATTAACCCTGACCATTAAATAGCTATCTGAATTTAATGGAAGGCTCAATTTTACAATCTTTTCTTTCTTATTTCACTTGTCTCTCATCCTTTCCTCTCAAATCCCAATATGTGTGATACTTTCTCACAAAAATACTTAAATGAAACCTTTAAAAAGTCGAATATAACTTGAAAGGAGGGTTTACCACAGGGAACTTCATGAAAACCAGAGGGGTGATATTGAGAAATTTTTAACTATACAGACAGAGAACATTGATGAATCTGTATGGGCATAAGTATAGTTTACTCTTTATATTACTTTATACTACAACTGCATCCATGAATCCAATTTGTTTAACACCTGAACAAAGCAACAATGGCAGTCATAAGTTGATAATACCCACAAAAACATGAGCACATGCAAATTACACACAAACATGCACAAATACATGTATTCCAAGATACATATGATGAAAGTTAACCAATCAACACTAATTGTTAAGCAGCAGGCTTGACTGTGAAGAATTGTCCCAGCAGTCAAGCACATGACCCTCCATGTACACGAAGAAAACAACAGCATTCACTATATTGATTATAGGTGTAGAGTGAGATGATCAGTGTCCAGTGAAGCCACTGCTTTCCACACAACAGTTAGAACAATACAAGAGTGAAAACTGAGATGCCAGATAAAATCTCCAACGATAATGGAAGAGAGTAATTATTGACTAAAAGAATGAACCTAAACAAGCAAAACATAATGTTGCAGAAAGATTTAAAATCTCAATCATGGTGTCAGTTGCACATCTCTACACTTCTATGTATTACATCGAACTTACCTTGGGAACAAAATGCAAAATGGTGTCATGTCTCATGGACATTTGAACAATACTTGGCTATGGTATTTATTGAGGATCTACCTAATAAAGGGTGAAGTAATAGATACATGGATCTACCTAATATATGTAACTTACAACAGAGAATAATTTCTTGCTGATTTTAAAAATAATTCCTAGTTAAAAATTGCTTGCACCATTAGAAACTTAGTTTATGAAGCATCAATCAAGTAAGACTATTACATAGTACTTTAATTCCAACAAGACAAACTCTTCTACCTTACTGTAGCGGGCATGTGAAACAGAGAATTGAGTTTGATCTTTGATAACAGGGAATGAAGAATCACCAGCACCATCCTTGCTCTAGAGGAAAAGAAAAGTAATAGAATAGATATTAAGATCTCTTAATACATCTTGAACTAAGAAATTTTGGGAAGACAGGACAATGTAATCCTTTTCATGTTGGAGGCTTACCTTTTCATAGACATACAAATTACCATCAGCATGTGCAACAACAAAAGCACCATCTCCTCCAGGAACCCATGCAATACTCATACAACGACTGTTGATAATAAGCAGCATTAATTAAATTGGTTTTGTACATAATACTCAATTATCATAAGTGCAATGTGTATATATACATATTTATACATATGTTAACTAAATGATTTTTTTATCCAACATCTCCACTCGGGGGATTTTTGTTCTTTTAATTCCTAAAAGGGGAACCAAGATTTCAGAGTTTCTAGAAGATATCAAGCAAGATCAACAAACCATTTTGAGTTTATATGGTGTGGATTGCTCGAAAGCTTTTCTATTTGTAGCCTAAAGAAAGTTCTGCACTGTTAGGAAAAGGTTACCCACACAATACAAGTACTTGGACATTTCAAGGTCCATTTATAATTGATTTCACAGGGAATAGCATTGGCAGCACCCAGTCATGCAGGCAACAAAAAGAATAACTTTTTATGCATTTTAGTTCGACTCTACAATGCAAGGGTATCTTGTGCTTTGAAGATTTACAGGGATGATTTCTAGAAATCCCACCAATGTGATGCTAGCTGCCCTTCCCATTCATCCCCAACTCCATTTGCAAACCATATAAACTGTTATCCTTGAACCTAAACCCTTGAATCTCAAATTTTCCAATCCATAAACCATTGAAAAAGACTTGTAGACTACAAATTCAAATATGTGCTATGTCACTCAGTGGTGCATTCTGATAACAGCCCAGAATCCATCCACTGGAAGCTTTCCCAATTTCCTAAGTAATCATAATCACTCTTGAAAGATGAAAGAACTGATAAACATGGCTAATTAAAAAACCTCACTTCATTTTCTTACTTTGCAATCAAATCATCCCACACCAGTATGACCTTGATCCAAAATATATCTAGGATGTTGAGAATAATCATGCCTATACCTCATAATGAAAACAAAAGAGAGTATCTTTGCCCAAACCATTTTCCTTTGTGTGCAACCTATCTTTGATATTTTGATGATTCATGAGTCATAAATATTCAAAAGTAAATTATGAAATGAAAATTATAAAACTGTTCCTTAAGCAACCATACTTTGTAACTTGCATTATGATCAAGTCACACTGATTCTCACAGCTCGTTGAAGTTATGCATGCATGTGATATTTTAACAAGAAGATCATCAGTTAAATAAGACAGCCTGGAAGTGCAAGCATGCATGATAAAGAAATGGTCGAACTATGAAGGCACTATAGATATTCTTGCCTATTATTAACAGAACCATCTTTGTTATAATGATGGGCCCCAACTAGCTTTTTTCCAACATCCTGTAATTGCTGTCTCAGTGACACTGAGTAGACTGCAATAAGAAAAATATAGCCACTAAAATCAGAAAGCTTAAATTTTCAATAAAGAAAAAGAAGTGCAATCCAACCTCGAGTTAAGATTTTACCATCCCCAGAACTGAAGCCAATAAGCAAATCATGTCCATCCTTAGCATCTTGATCAAAGGCATGGCACACAGGATTTGAATTACTAAAATGGATCGATTTTATTGGGTCCTCCTATATTCAAACAAAGAACCTTTTAAATGCCTCCCCATTGTTTCCATTAAAAAAGACCAACAAAAAATATAAAGTTACCTTATCTTGAGAATTTAAATCAGTTATAAAGATGGCATCCCCTACATTGAAGATCAAGTAAGTCCCTTTCCCATCAAAATTTGAATTGATCATGGAATTACTTGAGCATGATGTCCCCAATGATCCAATCCTACTACTACTACTACCACTACTACTACTACTACTAATACTTTTACTCCCACCATTCCCTCCAACAAAGCTAAGCGCACGGCTTCCATTACTAGCACCCAACAACCTAGCAGCAGCTGATCGTACACCACTGCCTGTACTGAAACCTGAAGGTGGGGCCATCGGTGTTGATGGGGCAGGCTTGTCCTTGATAATAGCTAGGGTTCCCTGTTAATCAAATTTGTTTTCAAAAACTGAAATTGAGACATCAATAAAATATACAGCTAGGCATTATCAAATTAACTAAAAGATGCCTCTAACACTGACGATAGAATATCAAATATAGCAGATAAACATGTACATGTTGATTCTAACAAGCATATTACGGTGTTGATAAAAAACCCTTGAAATTAATGAATTATTAATGATAAAACAAGATAAGAAAAACCATTCAACAAATGTAATGACAAAAAATTATTAAATTAGTGAGCCAAAAACCAAAAAACAAATATTCTTAAACCATTCGGCTTTTAACGAAATGGGCAAATCCCAAAACGCTTTGAGACAAAAATTAACCCCAAAAAAAAGTCGAAGGAATCGGATTAACAAAATGGGTATTGATATAAGAACTCAAAAATGAAATGGAGTAGATAGAAAAGAGAAAACCTGAGTAACAGTTTTGCCATGGGCGTAGTGAAGGAGACCAGAAGGATGTGTCTTTTCATAGTGAAGCTTATAACGTCCTTCTGGGGTTTTAAAATAAGTCTTTAATCCCGGTGATTGCGTGTTCGCCGACGTCGATGACGTTGAAATCATGCCGTTGCTGGAGTTGATCATGCTGGTCTTGCCTTCGATTACTGTAAACCTTAAAGCATCTGATCATGACACTGGGGTTTGGTCACTCTTTTCTTTCTCCAAAAAAATCAAGGAATTAAAACAAATTTCTTGTAGTTTTTATTATTATTGACGAGCAAACTGTGTTATTTTTACTTTTTTTATGCTATTTATGGGTCTTCTTGGAGATCAAAGGGGGGGGGGGCGCGGGGTTGTATCCTCTGTTTTGGGGATTATGAGAAAACGTTGTGGATACTGCTTGTTTTACGTTTGTTATTTTTTAAAGGCCGTTGTGTTTGACTTCTAAGTTTTGAAAGTCAGTTGAATAGACGGTGGAGATGATAGAGAAAACGCGTGCTGGGTTTTGAAGTTCGGGCATGTTTGGTACAATCGTGTTTTAAAAGAAAATTTAGCTTATTATTATTTTTTATTTTAATATCATGATAATAAAAATAAATTTTAAAAATAAAAAATAAAATTATTTTAATATATTTTAAATAAAAATATATTTTAAAAAATAACTTTTATTAGACTTCTAAACATTTCTTTTAAAATACAGCATGTTAGAGGAAAAGATAATGTTGATATTAAGATAATATTTAAAAAGTTTCCCGCACAGTATTATATAAAATTTTATAGTGTTTGGAAACGTGGTTGAAATCTTATTTTTTAAAAATTTAAATTTTTTTATTTAAAATTAATTTTTTTATATTTCTTATTGTTTTGATATACTAATTTTAAAATTAATTTTTAAAAAATAAAAAATTTATTATTTTAATATATTTTCAAATATAAATTATTTTAAAAAATAATTATTATGAAACTGCCAAACACTGTAATTAACTTTATGATATTAACATTATAATATGTTGATGTTAAATTAGATCAGGTTTAAAAATAAAATAGGTTCAATTATTAGTCATAACACTTACAGGAAAAATAACAAATGATTATTAGGTCAAGTTTAGAATAACTGTAATTTTTAATGTAATTATTTTTTATTTTGATATAAATTTTTTTTTGTAATAGTAGCATGGTTGATTCATTAAATAAAAAGAACTATAAATAAGAAAAAAAATTGTATTTTCTCATGCATTTTTTTAATTTTGACAACAAAAAGCCAATTAATGAGGAGCATTTTAAGCAAAAACTCATTATAATCATGAAAGCAATTTCAATAAAAAAAAATAAAAAATTATAAATTAATCATCTTATGCAAGAACATGAAAAAAAAATCAAAACAATAAATTTTAATATATATATATAACAATAAAAAAGTTAAGGGAAAACATTATTTTATTCTAACTCAATATTAATGAGCCAGTTATTCAAAAAATTTGTAGATATCATGCCAATATATAATTATTCATAAAGAAAGCAATAATATAATTGTAAAACAGTTAAATTTCAAAAATAAAACAATAAAATAATAAAAAAAAATATTAGGAGTATTGTAACCTATTTTTGAATCCCCACACAAAAACAAAATAATAAATATATAAATATATGGTAGGAAGAAATTGAAAAAATAATAATAAAAGTAAGAGGCTGGAGCGCTCAGGAAATGGTCAGAAAAATTGATTAAGGAGGTTCAAAAATATAAATATTGAAATTTTGACAATATATACTTGAATGATGAGAGCCCTATTGGAAATGAAAATTCAATTTGAGGAGAAAAGTCCAAAATTAGATGTTTATAGACTCAATTGGATTTAATTGAAGGTTTAATTGAATTTATAGAGGGTTTAATGGCAAGAAAATTGATTTTTAAGTAAATTTGAGCTTTAATTGGAAGAAATTAAAGTTCAGGGGTCAAATTATAATTTTAAAGAGTTGATTTGATCAAATTAAGGGCTTAATTGCATGAATGTTGAAGTTTAGTGGCCAATTAGGGACTTCATTGCATAAATCCAAAACCAGGGATCAAACTGGAAAAGGCGTGTAAATAGAGGGACTGAAATTAACCGAATCAGGGACCAAATTGAAGGAATTTGAAGTTTATTAATCAATTAAGGGTCAAAATGCACAAATTCAAAACCAAGAACTAAAGTGAAAAATGCAACCAATTATAGGGCCGGCAATTAAAGTTGGCAAGGATGCAATTGAATTGATTTTTAAAATAAAAATTGCATTTGAGGACTTAAATGAACAAAGGATAAATTGAGGACTAATTTGGAAGTTGACGGGTTGGCACCATATTTTATTTAAATGATATGATAAAATATCGCACTCAACGCCAACAGAAAAGGAAGAGAAAAAGGAGAAACGAGAGGAAAAGAAAAGAAAGGAGATGATAGAGAGAGGAAGGAAAGAAGACGAGGAAGTTTGAAACAGGGGAGAGGGACTGTAAGAGCTAAGTGAGAGGGACGAGACTGAAACAGAAAGAGGAACGAGAGGTGAAAAACAGACAGTGAAGAACAAGAAAAAAAAAGGGAAACATAGCAGAAGAAGAGGAGAGAAAACAGAGGAGAAGGGTATATCAGTAACCTCTATCTCCACCGTTTGAAATAGCAGCACTGCCACTTAGAGCTTCTATTCGTGAGTCACGTCCTCAGCCAGACCAGCAAGGCACCGCCTCCTCTGCACCAGGTAACTCTTCTTGCCCCTCCACTTTTACTTCGTTTTCGGCTTAAGCTCCTCCTGCATGCAGAACAAATATTGTTCTGCATGCAAAAGGATGGGAGGGGGGGAATAATTGCCCCTTCGTTCTGCATGCAAAAGGATGGGAGGGGGGGAATAATTGCCCCTTCGTTCTGCATGCAAAAGGATGGGAATGCAAAAGGATGGGAGGGGGGAAATAATTTCCCCTTCGTTCTGCATGCAAAAGGATGGGAGGGGGGAAATAATTCCCCCCCCCCCCGTTTTTATTTTCTGGGTCGGGCTGGTTCTGACTCAGCCCTGATATCTAGGCCGGGTCCGGCCTAAACCAAAAGAAACAAAGAGGATTGTTGGGCCGAGATCGGCCCAACCCTTTTGGGCTGAGTCCGGCCTAGTTAGCTGGGTCGGCCCAGCCCATATAATTTTAACAGAATATATATATATATATATATATATATATATATATATATATATATATATTCTGAAAAATCATTTTAAAAATTTGTGATTTTACAGAATATTTTTTTTTATAAAATTTGCTTAATATTTGTTTGTATTTTTATACCATAAAAATACAAATCCGGTATTAAAATATTTGGTTTTCATCAAAACATTGCAAAAAAATTATAAACAAATTTTTTTTTTGTTTTTTATGCATACGACCAAGTCTCTCAAAGATAAAAAAAATCATCACATCGTATTTTCATACAAAGAAAAAATATATCATATTGTTTTTTTATATATATACATAAAACACAAAAAATTTCAAAAATAGGTTTTAGCATGCACTTTGGCTTTAATAACAAGTTTGTTAGAGCCATAAGAACTACGCCAATATTTCAAAAATTCCAAAAAATATTTTTGTTTTCTTTTAGTATCTAGGATTATGAATTTATACGTAAAACGTATTTTTGATATTAAAAATGTAGTTTTTTTTTTATATAGACGTTAGAACGGCTAGTTTTTTATCCGATAAGAAAATGACCTCCGTACTGAGAAGGACTTTTCTTGAACCATAGACGGACCAACAATTAGAAATATAAATAACAACTTAGTTTTTTATCAGACAATCAAACAATGCAGCTTACATTAGGTAAGGCGTATTTGGGGTGCTAATACCTTCCCTTTACGCAATCAGTCTCTGTACCCGATCTCTGAGACCAGTTAGGGTTCCTAATGACCAAAATACTAGGTGACGACTCCCATTCCATTTTCCACCGATAAAAGACAAGAATTTCTTGTGTCCTTATATTTGTCGGATAGATACATTTAGATGAAGTGGAATATTCGTCGTGACGCCGCACACGTGCGACAAAATGACGACTCCACTGGGGACCTTGTGGACTAAACTTTGTTTTTGTCTGATAATTATGTTTTATTATTTGGTTTGCGTGTTTACTATTAATATGAATTTCCTTTATTTATTTTCTTACATGTTTTAAATTATGTACTTATTTGTTCATGCATTGTATAGAATTGTTTCATGCATCACATACTTTAATTTTTGGGAAGCACACACAAGCCTTAAGTTAGGTGGGGGATTAGCAATCTACCCTATGACTATTGGTCAGGGTTTAGATGCGTGAAACACCCAACTCATATCTGAGTGCCTGCTTGGTAATGGTGGACATACGTGCTTTAACTGTTTTTTGCAACACCCCCATATTGTCTTTACGAAGACCGTAACTGGGCATTTATAAGACCCCTTCAAGACTAGATAGAAAACCTACCTGTTCTCACGTACTAAATAGAGCTTGTCCTTAGGATATGTATCTTACTTTCATTTGCATCAAGATTAATAATGTTAAATTCATCAATCCAGGTTTTTGAGCTGAAACCATGACCAAGTACCTATCTTTCCAAGAGTTTGGGCAAGAATCTGAGTCGACTCAGGTAGCTGAAGGAAAATGTCCAAGAATCGATGCTAGTGGGTTGCCTTGCATTACCAAGATAAATCACATGGTAAATGACTTGGGGAAGTCGCTGTCTATTATGGGATATGTTGATGAGACTCTTTTCGAAAGGAGATATGGGAGAATCGCACAACTAATGAGGTTACCCATACAAGCAGCAGCAATCAAAGCCCTATTGAACTTATAGGATCCTAATTATCGATGTTTTACCTTTGGAAACATTGATATGACACCTACCTTGGAGGAATATGAGAGGATCCTGGATTTTCCAAATAACAGCCATAAAATTTACCTCAAACAAAAATTTGAAGACACAGCTTCAGAGGTAGTCAATTTAGTAGGCCTGGGAAAGATCAGCCAATGCAGAGTAGCTGATGGGGGTTTCAAATGGAAAGTCATTGAAGCCAGAATGAAGAAAAATATCGAGGAAGGCGAGTTGGGAGATGAACGGTACAGGTTAGTGGCATTCGCCATCTTTGGACTAGTATTGTTTCCATCCGAAATTAGGGTCATCAGTTTGGAAGCCGCGAATGTCTTCATGGACTACGAGCATGACCGAATCAATCCTTTTTCAACCATTTTGGGAGAAACCCTGTTATCACTCAACCACTACAGAATGCATGGAAAAAGGAGCCATTTAATGTTGCATCCCTATGTTGTATTTATGGATTATCAGTCATATCAAAACACTAAGAGACATCTTTAACAACTTCTGGTGGTTTGACCTGTGACCATTAAAAGTTACCATGGAGGAGACTTTGGAAAAACTAGGATGAGAAAGCATGGAGAGATAAATATACAGCATTGCCACGAAGCAACTTCAAATGGAAAGCACCATGGATGAACAATGTCATTTGTACAATGAGCTGTGGAAGAAAGATATGGGTTCCCCTGATCGGTGTAACTGGATACATTAGTTATGCACCTGCACTTGTAACAAGGCAGTTGGGTGGTATGCAGTACGCACCAAGAACTCTGGGTTTAGCTGATTTCATAGGTTTATTCAAGCACTAACCATTCCTTGAATAGATGGAACTTATCCTATAAGATTGGGAAAGACCACTACTAGTAAAAAGGGAAGAAGGAAGCAGTTTCGAATTGTCATTCAGCCAAAATTATACAATTTGGAGAAATAAAGAGCTTTTTAAAGTGATATGATTCTCAACACCTAAACATCCAGAATCAGCAATAGAGCAACCAAAAAGAAAAAGAACGGATAATGAGGAAGAGTTAAGAAAGCAGCTAGAACGACGTAGAATTGATCTCAGTAAAAGCAAAGGGCAGCAACAACTACTAGAAAAGCAATTAGAGGAAGAAAATACGATGAGGAATTACTTAAACCAACAGTTGGAAAAAAAAAGGATAAGCAAATAACATCTTTTAAAGAATGGCAGAACAAGGTCGAGGTAGCTGAAGAAATAGCAAAAGGGGTTCAGGCTTAATTAAGGAATCGAATAACTAAATATGATGACCTGGTTAACAAGAATGGGCTCACAGAAAAAGAGTTGGCCAAGGTTAAGAGATCAGCAAAGGGCATAATGAATGCTGATAAAGAGATGATGGATTCCTTGAAGAAAGAAATGACCAGTCTTACAAAGGAGGAGGAAGTTGAAAAAGAGAAGAATCGGTTAGCCCAGATAGACATAGAAGAGGAAAGAAGGATCAGGGCTCAATATATGGTGTAGTTTGAGGAAGAGAGAAATACAAGCCACTAAGTCTGATATGAGAGATTACCAGAAGAGAGCTGAGTCTTCAAAGGGAAGGATAATGGCTTTACAATCCAAGCTCGAAATACGAGAAGAAGAGCTAAGGAAGTTGAGAAGCCATTACTTCGAGATGGAAGAAGAGTGGAATAAGATTAAGCAAGAGTGTCAAGAATGTCAAGACTACATGGACAACTTTACAGTTCAAATTAACTCCAAAATAACTGAGCTGGATATTGAGAGGGAAGAACTACAAAGGGCAAGGGATAAGTTGGCACGGTTGGAGGCTATGGTTCGAATATTGGAAAGAAATAATGAAGCCTTAAGAACCAGCAACGAAGTGATAATCGTAGATAACACTGTATTCCATGATAAGATAAGACATATGACAAAGCAGGTTGAGCAAGCAACCCGTTGTGCGGAAAGGTTGCAACAACAAGCCACCCAAGTTGGAAATGATACTGTAAAGTATCGAGAGTACATGGGGGCCATCAACTCCTTTATTGGGGACTTAGCTAATAAGGGAAATGCCTTTTAAGGGTAGCAATGTATAAGGCCCCTTTCTATTTTAGCTTTGTATGAGCGACTGTTATTTATAAGAAGGCCATGACCTATCTTTCTTTCTAATGTGTTTTGGTAAGCTACCATGATAAGAACTTGGCAAACCCTTATTTACAGCAATCAGTTCGACTCATAAATCTTGCCTAAAGGATTATAAAAGTCATGTATCAGCTCTAAAATACACATCGCATGTGCATCATATTTTCATCATGTATTTGTTTATAATTTATCATATGCATTTCAGATTGTGAAACATAGGTCCCATATCCAAAGTCTACCACATCCGATCCAGATCAAGGATGGAGAACGAAGAGAGAGCTCAATTAAAGTCACTTTATCAGACCGAATTAGAATCCGTAAAAAATGAAGTTGCTCGGCTGACCGACCTACTCGAGCTACTTCTAAGAGCTAAGAATGGTGAAGGAACATCCGCACAACCCCCTGCAGGAGCGCCAACAGCTCATATCCCTCAAGCATCTCAAAACCAGGGGCAAATTCAGCCAATGAACAACACTTTGTGCCCATCACCCCTATCCAGCCATTTCATGCTCCAATCATTGTGGAATTAATGGTGGAGGGAACCCTGGATAATAGGTCTACCAGTTTGATGGACCATAACATGCTATTTGCTTTGGAAGAAAGATTAAGGACAGTTAAGGGTAATACTGGTTTGACCCCATGTGAGTAGCCGAAGTATGTTTGGTACCAATCATTGTGGTGCCAAAGGATTTTAGGATACCAGATTTTATTAAGTACACCAGTTTGGAATGCCTAAACACTCACCTTCGATCCTATTGCAACAAAATGACTGAAGTAATCCCTGATGATAAATTGCTAATCTATTTCTTTTAAGATAGCCTTGCAGGATCTGCTTTGAGCTGGTACATTAGGTTAGATAGTGTCAGGATCAGGAGCTGGAGAGATTTGGTGGAGGCTTTCCTTAAGCAGTACAAGTTTAACTTGAAAATCGCTCCAGATTGAACAAGTCTAATGTCAATGGAGAAAAAGAGCCAAGAGTCAGTAAGGGCTTATGCACAAAGGTAAAGGGATAAGGCAACACATGTCCAACCCCCTTTAATAGAAACAGAGATGGTGACCTTGTTTGCCAATACCTTCAAGGCACCTTATTATGAGCATCTAATGGGTAGCTCATCTTAGCATTTCTACGATGCGGTACGCATAGCTAAAAGAATAGAGCAAGGGATTAAAGCTGGATGTATAGCTGAGCCGTTGGAGAAGAAGGGTTTTATTAGAAGGAAAAGGGAAGGTGATGTTAACAACTTGGAAAGTGGGTACAAGGGCAATAAAGTGGATTCCCATAACCCACAAATACCTACCTCTCAATTTTCCCATATGAACTTTAGTAAACCTTTTTCTCCTAATTGAACAAATAACAAGTCAAACAACCAAAACAACCACCAAAGATAAAATACAAAATACATTACAGAACAATTGCTGCCTTTACCTATGCCTTTGAAAGACTTATATGCCAAACTACTAAGCATTTGACACATAGCTCTTATCCCCGTATTACCACTTCAACCACCATTTCCCATCTAGTTCAAGCCCGAGTTGACTTGCGAGTACCATATTGGTAATCCCAGGCATGGTCTTGAAACGTGCTACGCTTTCAAGAGGAGGTTGTTGGAGCTCATCAAGATAGGATGGGTGTCATTTGAAGACACACCCAAAATCAATTCAAATCCATTGCCTAGTCATGTCGCAAGTAATAGTGGAGTGTGCATAATAGAAGTCAGGAATCAAAGTAAGGCGTTAAAGGTATCCATGAAGAAGTTGTACGGCATGTTGGTACAATTAAGATTTCTAGAGATAAATGTTGAATGCCATTTGAAGGGATATGATTATTGTGAGTTTCATGGAAGAAAGGGACATTATATTGAGGATTGCATCGAGTTTCGAGAAAAGATTGTGAAAATACTGATAATGGGGGAGTTAAGGATTGAACCCATGAGAGGCAGTCATGAGGTGAGTATGGCGGAAGGCCAATATAAGTTGTTAGGGGTATGTAGGATCCAACAAATAATTAATGGGCCACCAAAATTGATCTTGGCTAAACCTTCCTACACAAAAGGAAATCATAATGCCATGCCTTACAATTATGGCTATACCTCTAACATCCAAGTCATTATTCCTTCATTCCAAACCAAGATTAATGGGATGACTCGAAGTGGCCGATGCTTCACACCTGAAGAGTTGAGGAAAGCAAAAGGCAAAGAGGTGGTAGATGTCGACCAAGAATTAGAGGTTAATAAGCTAGCGTCTGAAGAAGAGTCAAATGAATTTTTAAAGTTGATAAAGCACAGTGAATACTGCATAGTAGATCAACTAAAAAAGACCCCTGTTAGAATCTCCCTTATAGCTTTGATACTTAGCTCCTAGCCGCATCGAAATACCTTGCAAAAGGTATTGAATAAGGCTTATGTGCCTCAAAATATTGAGCAGAAAACCATGGAGCATCTAGTTAGGAGAATTCATGTGATTAATTATTTTTACTTCACAACAGATAAGCTAGGTGCTGAAGGAACTGGACATAACAAGCCCTTATACATTACTGTTAGGTGCAAAGACTGCCTCATAGGAAAGGTGCTCATTTATAATGGCTCGGCTTTTAACGTGCTGCCAAAACACATGCTGAAAGAAATGTCAGTCGATGAATCTCATATAAAGCCAAGTACCATGATGGCAACAACATATGACGGCTCACCCAGACAGATAATTGGGACTTTAGAGGTGGAACTATATGTGGGACCATAAATGCTCCTTGTAACGCTGCAAGTTATGGATATCCACCCTTCATATAACATGTTGTTGGGAAGGCCTTGGATTTATGTAGCCAGGATGGTAACTTCATCATTACACCAATGCTTGAAGTATATCATGAATGGGATGTTAGTAACTGTCAAAGCTGAAGAAACAATATTTATGATAAAGAACGTAGTTATACCTTTCATTAAGGCTGTAGACTGCAAGGACAGGAATGTCTATGCTTTTGAGATTATGAACACTGATTGGGTTCCCGAGAACATAATATTAAGAAGGCCAAAGATCTCAGAAGCAATAATGATGGCGACTAAATGCTTCTTAGACCGTGAAATTCCATCTCCGTATAACCTCATCACCAGAATTCCGTTAAGGTCTAGTCTCATAAAGATGAAACATGTTGATCAGAGATTTGGGCTCGGGTATATGACTAAAAAGAAGGATTATCAATGGGCTACTGGTAGGAGAAAGGAAAAAAGAAGGGTCAGGATTGAAGGAAGGGAGCCTGAATGGGAAGAGCTGGAAATCCCTCCCCTTAGGGTTTCATTCCCAGAGGCTACATACGTAATGTAACCTTATAAAGGTTTGGAAAACCTTGGTCAGGAATTGTCAATAATGCATGTGAACACCATGGAAAAGGGTAAGGTCGAAGGAAGTGACAAGAAAACACAGGTGGGGAAGGAAGATGAAGCACTGCCACAACTAACTGTCCACACACTAGAAGAAGTCTCCACCAAGACCTTTGTGAGCTCAGAGTGAAAAGTTTCAGAACTAGGTGACCCAAGAAGCTCCAGTAGTTTTCAAAATGTAAACCAACTTTGTTTGCCTTAACATGCTTTCGTCATTGCTTTTGTTTGCTTTTTATTTTCTCTAGTTGACAATCAAGGCTCATGATGTCAGCTAGATTTTATGTTTGTCATTGAGCCCACCTTTTCTTTAAATAAATGATGAGATCATGCACTTTTCAAAATTGTCTTTTTTATGCATTTACACCAAACACTTCCCGCTTTCAGGAATCCTGAAAACGGATCTCCTACGACATCACATACATTTAGCATCAAGAATAAATGGTCAAACTTAAACGAACATGTGATAGCTATGGAAGAAGAAGAGTGGGATGAAAGCAATATCAGTGAATTCACCAAGCTAGTGGAACAACGTGAACAGACTTAGAAACCCGCCACAGAGGAACTCAAAACCATAAATATAGGCGGTTATCAGCTCAGGAAAGAGTTGAAAATAGGTAACTTAATTACTTTTGAACAAAGGACGAAAATGATCGCCCTACTACAAGAATATTCAGATGTTTTCGCTTGATCTTAGGAAGATATGCCTGGCTTGGATACAAATATTGTAGTACACAAGATACCATTGGAAGAAGGTTGTAAACAAGTCAAGTAGAAGCTGAGGAGGGCCCACCTAGATATCTAGATCAAGGTCAAGGCAGAACTCGAGAAGTAGTGGAATGCTAGCTTTCTAGAAGTAGTTAGATACCACAGTGGGTATCTAACATTGTTGTCGTAGGAAAAGATTAGAGTTTGTGTGGACTTCTGGAATTTGAATAAAGCTAGCCCTAAGGATGATTTTCCTCTACCACACATAGATGTTTTAGTCGACAACGTTACATGAAGTTCCATATATTCCTTTATAGATGGTTTTTCCGGATACAACCAGATAAAAATGGCTCCAAAAGATAAGGCGAAAACAACTTTTGTCACACCTTGGGGGACATATTGCTACAAGGTCATGCCATTTGGTTTGAAGAATGCAGGAGTAACCTATCAAAGAGCAATGGTGACTCTGTTCCATGACATGATGCACAAGAAAATTGAGGTGTATGTAGATGATATGATTGCTAAGTCCAAAAAGGGAGAAGATCATGTTGAGGTTTTAAGGACGTTATTTGAGAGGTTGAGGAAGTATGAATTAAGGCTCAATCCTGCAAAATGTTTTTTCAGAGTTAAATCAGGTAAGTTGTTAGGATTTGTGGTAAGTGACAGAGGTATAGAAGTGAATCCGGATAAAATAAGGGTTGTTCAATCTATGTCATCCCCTAAAACAGAGAAAGAAGTAAGAGGATTCTTAGGAAGGTTAAACTATATTGCTCGGTTTATAGCTCAGTTAACAACAACAAGTGCACCTATATTCCGATTATTAAGGAAAAAGAATCCTGGAACCTGGAATGAAGAGTGTGAGGAGGCATTCAATAAAATCAAACATTATCTACAAAATCCATCTTTATTGGTTCCTTCGGTATCAGGAAAACCTCTGGTATTATATCTAATAGTAACCAAAGCAGTCATGGAATGTGTATTGGGTCAGCATGATGAAACTAGAAGGAAGGAAAGGGTTATTTATTACCTAAGTAAGAAACTCACCGAATATGAGTCTAGATACACCTCGATAGAAAGGCTCTGGTGTGCACTGGTGTGGGCGGTAAAGAGATTACGACATTATATGTTATACTATACCATTTGGTTGATTTCAAAAATGGATCCTCTAAGGTATATTTGTAACAAACCCTATCTCTCAAGTCGAATTGCAAGGTGGCAGGTTTTATTAGCAGAATATGACATAGTGTATATGACAAGGAAAGCCGTAAAAGGAAGTGCAATTGCTGACCACCTGGCTAATAACGTTGTTGAAGATTATGAACCTTTGGATTTTGATTTCCCTGATGAAGATATATTGTCAATAGAGAAAGAAGAAGAGAAGACAGATTGGTGGACCATGTTTTTTGATAGGGCAGTGAATGTATATGGTAACGGGGCCAGTGCGATAATAATATCTCTTAATAAGAAACAGTATCCGGTTTCAGTTAAACTGCATTTCGAGTGCACCAACAATACTGCTAAGTATGAAGCTTGTATCCTCGGTTTAGAAGCTGTATTAGAGTTAAAGATAAAAGAGATAGATGTATATGAGGACTCAATGTTGATTATCTGTCAGGTTAAAGGGGAATGGCAAACCAAGGAAGAAAAATTAAGGTCGTACTAGGAATACCTATCCATACTAGCAAAAGAATTTAAAGAGATTAAATCCATCCATCTAGAAAGAGAAGGGAACCATTTTACAGATGCTTTGACTACGCTAGCTGCTATGACTACAATTGATCTCGAGTATAAGGTACAACCTGTACACATTGACATTAGAAACGAACCAGCTCATTGTTGCTTAGTTAAAGGAGAGATAGACAGAGAGAGCCTTAGTACTACGATATCAAGAATTTTATACAAAATCACGAATATCCGGCGGAAGCCTCTAAAATGGATAATAAAACCCTAAGAAGATTGGTCATCATTGGAGAAAGATTGCATCGACTATGTCAGGAAATGTCACAAGTGTCAAGTTTACAGTGACAAGGTCAATACGCCTCTAGCTCCTCTATTTAATCTAACATCTCCCTAGCCATTTGCAATGTAGGGAATTGATGTAATCGGTCTTGTTAACCCCAAAGCTAGCAATGGGTATAAATTCATCCTCGTGGCTGTTGACTACTTCACAAAATAGGTGGAAGCTAATTCATATGCCCACGTAACACAGAAGGTAGTGAAGAGGTTTGTAAAAAAGGACTTGATTTGTCGATATAGTCCTCCGGAAAAATAATGATCAATAATGCACAGAATTTCAACAGCAAAATAATAGTGGAGTTATGTACTAAATGAAAGATCAAGCATTCGAATTCCTCGCCATACCAGCCAAAAATGACTGGCGCAGTAGAAGCCGCCAACAAGACCATTAAAAAGATTATTTAGAAAATGGTAATCATGTATAGAGATTGATATGAGATGTTACCATTTGCTCTCCATGCATACCGCACCACATTTAGGACCTCGATAAGGACTACCCCATATTCTCTAGTGTACGATATGGAGGTAGTGATGCCTTTGGAAGTGGAAATCCCATCGTTAAGAGTATTAATGGATTCCGAACTAGAAGAGGCTGAGTGGGCCAAAGTGAGATATGAACAACTAAACCTGATTAGTGAAAAGAGGATAGTTGCAATATGTCATCATCAACTTTACCAGAAACGAATGGCCAAGGCATACGATAAGAAGGTTAGACCGCGTTTGTTTCAAGAAGGGGATCTAGTGTTGAAGAAAATATTGTCTTTACCAGGAGAAGATCAAATCAAATGGGCACCAAATTACGAGGGTCCTTACGTAGTAAAGAAGGCCTTCTCAAGAGGAGCTCTAAAGTTGGCTAGAATGGATGGAGGAGACCTAGCTAGACCTGTGAATTCTGACTCTATAAAGAGATATTATGCTTAATGTCTTCTCCCAAATCAATAAAGTGAAGTTTGGCCATCGATTTCTCTTTGTAAAGAGCCTTTTTTTTCATTGCATTGATCTCACAACACTCAATTTGTTTTCTAGAAAGAAGAATCTTGAAAAAAAAAATTAAAGATAAGAATAGAGTTTATCAATCCTAAAAATATGCATTTTTTAAATGAGAAAAATTTGTTTTTGTTATCCCTTCTCTCTCTAAAGAGTTTATCGTTGGTGGTCCCCTTCTGAGTCGTAATGAATTTCTTCTTTATAAAAGCCCGGACTAGGATCACACCCTCACACTGGGGGCAATAAGAGATATTTCATGAAAAATTTTACGTGTTGAAACAGGACGAAAGCCCGTAGATTTGAAAAAGATAAGTTAAAGTATTTGACAAGAGCATGACAAAAGAAATCAATGACAAATCGTACATTTTTGAAAAAGCTACCTATAAAAAGTCGAAGACTTCTTCTCAAAGATATGATAGGTAAAAAGAGGCAGCACGAGAAACGAATCCAGCATACGACTTCAAACACATAAACAAACTCACGTCAAGAGAGAGTTTCATGAAAAAAGAAGAAAATGATGGGACCTATGTTTCAAAACCAGGTAAGAATACATGCATGATATCTAACCATAAATCATTGCATGAATGATTATGGATGAAGAAAGAATCATTGATGATAGCAAAGAATCACGATTTTGATTCTGGAATAATAATAAAGTGAGAAGAACCTATTAGGAAATTTTCAAAAGAGAAAGAAAGGTTCAAACCCTGCTATCAGGAAGAACAAAAACCGATTTTAGCTTTGGTTAAAGGGAATCGCTAGATGGGATTCCAGGTTGACCGAGCTACAAACATAGATTTTTTGGTTTTGGTTAAAGGAGGTCGTTAGAAGGGATCTCAGGTTAACCCAACCACAACATCGATTTCAGCTTTGGTTAAAGAGAATTGCCATATGGGATTCCAGGTTGACCGAGCTACAAACATAGATTTTTTTAGTTTTAGTTAAAGGAGATCGCCAGAAGGGATCTCGGGTTAACCCAACCGCAACATCGATATCAGCTTTGGTTAAAAGGAATCGCCAGATGGGATTCCAGGTTGACCAAGCTATAAACATGGATTTTTTTTTGTTTTGGTTAAAGGAGGTCGCCAGAAGGGATCTCAGGTTAACCCAACCGCAACACCGATATCAGCTTTGGCTAAAGGGAATCGCCAGATGAGATTTCAGGTTGGCCCAGCTATAAATATAGATTTTTTGGTTAAAAGAGGTCGCTAGAAGGGATCTCGGGTGGAATTCCAGGTTAATCTAACCGAAGTTAGAATTCAAAGGATCGCCAGACTAGGATCTCAAGATGACTAAGTTAAACATAGTTTTGATCGTTAGTTTCGGGTTGAAAGGGATTGCTGTAAAGACAGAGTTTCAGATCAATCAAGCTTCAACACGATCAGTTTCGGAAGTTCAGTTTTGTTTATCTTTAGAAAACTTTCTACACAAAACCCCTACTCCATAAGTATTAAAAAGAGGGGGCATTTGTTATAACCCATTTTTGGGTCCCCACACAAAATAATAATAATAATAATAATAAATAATAAATAATAAATAATAAATAAATAAATAATAATAAAAATAAATAGATAAATATATGGTCGGAAGAAATTGGAAAAATAATAATAATAGTTGGAGGCTGGAGCGCTCAGGAAATGGTCAGAAAAATTGATTAAGGAGGTTAAAAAATACAAAGATTGAAATTTTGACAATATATACTTGAATGATTAGAGCCCTGTAGGAAAAGAAAATTCAATTTGAGGAGAAAAGTCCAAAATTAGATGTTTATAGACTCAATTTGATTTTATTGAAGGTTTAATTGAATTTATAGAGGGTTTGATGGCAAGAAAAATTGATTTTTAAGTAAATTTGGGCTTTATTTGGAAGAAATTAAAGTTTAGGGGTCAAATTATAATTTTAAAGAGTTGATTTGGTCAAATCAGGGGTTTAATTGCATGAATATTGAAGTTTGGTGGCTAATTAGGGATTTCATTGCATAAATCCAAAACCAATGACCAAACTCCAAAAGATGCGTAAATAGAGGGACTGAAATTGACCGAATCAAGGTCCAAATTAAAGGAATTTGAAGTTTATTAATCAATTAAGGGTCAAAATGCACAAATTCAAAACCAAGGACTAAAGTGAAAAAGGCGACCAACTATAGGGCCGTCAATTGAAGTTGACAGGGATGCAATTGAATTGATTATTAAAATAAAAATTGCATTTGAGGACTTAAATGAACAAAGGATAAATTGAGGACTAATTTGGAAGTTGACGGGTTGGGGCCATATTTTATTTAAATGAAACGGCGCATTTTGTATAAAACGATGCCGTTTCATGTTTTAAAAAAAAGAACAAAACAATGTCATTTTGAGTGACATTGTTCCTCCTTCTTCTTCCCCTGGACGTGCAGCAGGGGAAGAAAGAAACTTTTGTTTTTTCTTATTTAATTCTGCCGGCCTCTCTCCCTCCCTGCGTGCTCTGTCAAAACGTACGCCCCCTCATAATGAGAAACCAGTGAAGCTGTCCCTGCAAACCATACCCATTGGCCACCTCGTATGGCGTCGTGGCAGGGCAGGAAGGCCCTACTCCCCATGTACAGTGATAGGGCGGTGATTAATAGTTAAAAGTGCATTTTTATCAAGGTTTTATATCATCATTTTGCACTTGAAGTATCAATAACTCCTTAACTAGAGCATGTTTTATAATAACAGATCTGATAATATAAGATAGCTTTAATTATGGTAAATGTTCATTTTAAATGCAGGCATATCTCACAATCCAAAGGATTGATTGATGTGATTAACTATTGAAAGTGAAAGGACAAAGAAACGGCTAAGCTTAGAAAGGAGATGCCGATTCAATGTTTAGCGAAAATAGAGATGGAAAGAGATGGATTTTGCCCAGCCGTTGTCAGATCAATTCCCATTCATTCTTTAATGGAATAGGGAAGGGGCAGAGTTGCGGCTATCAGGAATGGGCGCTAGCCTATGACTAAAAGTGCCGACTATCTATGAACTATGAATGACCAGGATCGAAATTCCAATCGACGAGATGAGCCTACAAAAGATTTCAAGTTCAGACTATGATGACTGGCATCCTCACTTACGCAACGAAATTTGGAACACTGTTCAGTTATTGGGTCATATGTGGAGCTGTAGATCTTGGATTTCAGCTTAATTTATATGGATGGAAAGCTAAGAAATAGGCCTACAATGTTCATGAATAGTGTAAGACCCAAATCTATCGTTTTCAAATTCAAAGTTTGGCCACAAAAGAGAAGTCAGAATCTGTCCTGTAATCCAGCCCAAACACTGCTTAGAATGTTACCCATATCTGGAGTTCTAGAAGGCCAAATGAGGTGAAATTTGGTGGGTGGAAGTAAAAGACAATTTCCAACAACGTTCATGAAGAAGATTTTCTCAAATTCAGATGGTAACAATGAAATTTCATCCAGACAAGAGTTTGAGGTCTATCCACCACGTCCACCAACAGCACTACTCAGTATTTTAGCCATATCTCAAGCTCTAGTGATCTAAATGCTCTGACATTTTATGGGTGGAAAGATAAGATAATTGCCAACAACTTTCATGAAGAACACTTTGCCAAATGCTGAATGGATCAATGTCATTTCATTCAGCCAAAGTGCTTGAGTGCTGCTGTCCACCAAGTCCACTAAATCAATAGTTGGCCACTACATCAATAATCAATTACCAAATGAATAGTTCTGAA